>Ga0126369_10000022_pt1 | contig 82499 bp, 71 predicted proteins | sample PanSoiMetaPlot_1_FD_109646 | JGI IMG/M metagenome (GOLD analysis project Ga0126369, IMG submission 109646) | Tropical forest soil microbial communities from Panama - MetaG Plot_1 | ecosystem: Environmental > Terrestrial > Soil > Tropical forest > Bulk soil | place: Panama | collected 2016-02-17
CAAACCCAAGCACTTGCGAGTGGCGGTTTTATTGGACAAACCGGAGCGCCGGATAGCCGCCGTGCGTGCGGACTACGTTGGCTTCGCGATTCCCAATGAATTTGTCGTGGGATATGGGCTCGACTATTCCGAGCGCTATCGGAATTTGCTTTATGTTGGAATCCTGATGTTGGGAAACACGGCCAAGTGCAAGGCTGCTGAATAATTACGGCTGCAAATCCTCATCGCCACGGGATTTCTTTCCTGAAAACACGAAGACCACGGACTTAGTCCGATAAAGACCATAGCTCAAAGGCTGCTTCCGAGCCGTGAAATCGGCCCTGTTTACACCACCTGTTATACTAGTTTCAGTCCATGAACCCACCGGATGCACATATTGCAACCGCCGCCTTAAACGAGGGCCCAGAGATCTCCACCGAGGTGCTGGCTACGCTTGCCGAAATCGGCGAGGAAGTGAACGCCTCGCTCGACCTTGATGAAGTGTTGGCCCGCGCCGCAGCGCTCATTAAGCGTCACATTGATTATGAAATCTTTGGCGTGCTGATGATTGAGGGGGATGGCAACTACCTTCGTCACCGATTTGCCATTGGCTACTCGAGGGAGTTGGCTGAGAATTTGCGGATCCCCATGGGGCAGGGAATCACGGGCACAGCAGCAGCCACGGGACACGCCGTGCGCGTGAGCGATACTTCGAAGGATCCGCGCTACATCAACGCCATCGACAGCGTGCGTTCCGAACTGGCGGTTCCTCTCATCGTGCGGGGAAAGTGCGTGGGCGTGCTGGACATTCAGAGCCGCCACCTCGATTACTTCACGCGCTACCAGCAAAATATTCTGACACTCCTGGCAAGCCGGCTGGCGATCGCCATTGAAAACGCTCGCCTGTTTGAGCAAGTGAAGGCACAAGCCGACACGCTTCTTTTGTTGAGTGAAGTTGGCCGCGAAACGAGCGCGATTCTGGAAGTCGAGGAATTATTGCGCCGCGCTGCGGAGCAAACCAAACGCGTGATTGATTATCAGATTCTGAGCATCATGCTTTACGACGAAGAGCAAAAAGTGTTTCGCCACCGCGTGGATGTAAAACACGGTCAGAGCGTACAAGGCAAGCTGCGGTCGGGAGCAACCGAAGGCATCGTGGGGGCCGCGGCAATGCTGAAGGAACCGGTTCTGGTGCCGGACGTCACCGTGGATTCGCGCTACGTGATGATGAACCCAGAGACGCGATCCGAACTGGCGATTCCCATGATGCACAAGGGCAAGGTGATTGGCGTCTTGGATCTGGAGAGCCCGACGCCAAATTATTTCACGCAGGATCACGTGCAGACGCTTTCGATCCTTGCTGCGAACCTTGCGGTTTCACTGGAAAACGCGCGGCTTTACGAGCAATTGGCGAAAGAAGAAGCGCGGCTGGAGCGCGACTTGCAAGCCGCAAAGAGAATTCAAGGCGCTCTGCTCAGGCCGGTCCCGACCGAAGACTATGGTGTCGACATCGCCGCTCGCTACCTTTCGGCTCGCGAAGTTTGCGGCGACTTATACGATTTCCTACGGTACGGGCCACAGCAACTGGGCATCGCGCTGGGCGACGTGAGTGGAAAAGGGACCGCGGCAGCTTTGTATGGCGCCGTTGCGATTGGGATTATGCGTAGTCTCGCGCCGCAAAAGCTGCAGCCCGCGGAAATGCTGAAGCAAATGAATCAGCTCGTCGGCGAACGGCGCATCGAGGGGCGCTTTATGACTGCGTGTTTTGCGACCTGGCAAAAGGGCCGCCAAAAATTGCGTGTTGCGAATGCCGGGCAGTCCCAGCCGCTGCTCTACAAGGACAACCGCTGCGGGAAAATCGAGTTGACGGGGTTTCCGTTGGGGCTTTATGAAGAGGTGACCTACGACGAGTGGGGAGTCACACTGGAGCCGGGCAATATTCTTGTTTTTCATTCCGACGGCATCGCCGAAACCACCAATAGCGAGGGCCAGTTCTTCGGAATCAGCCGGGTAAAGGAACTCATCGAAAAGCACCACGAGCTGACGGCAGCAGAGCTGGCCGACAGAATTTTGAATGAAGTAGATTGGTTCGCACAAAGTGCGCCGTTGTTTGACGACCGGACGCTGGTGGTGATGAAAGTCCGATGAGTCATTCCAATTCCGGTTTTTCCCGCAAATCGAGATTTGTTGACCCGGTTGCGTTCACGCCGCATTTTGACTGGAAGAAAGTACCTTCAGAGCCAGGCGAGCAAGTGTTTTGTGAGGGAGTATCCCTGGCGTCCGTGGCCGAGAACTTTGCCACGCCGACGTATTTGTACAGCAGCGCTGCGATTGCAGACGCCTACGGGGAATTTCAAGACGGTTTGCGTGGGGTTGGGCACACCATTTGTTTTGCGGTGAAATCGAATGGAAATCTTTCCATTTTGAAGCAGCTGGCCGAATTGGGAAGCGGCTTTGACATCGTGTCGGGCGGAGAGTTGCGGCTCTTGCAGCACATAGGCGTTCCTGGGAATCGCATAGTTTTCTCGGGCGTGGGAAAAAGCCGGGAAGAGATTCGGGAAGCGCTGAACTATCGAGTTAGCGCACAAAGCGAGTCGGGTATCTTGCTTTTTAACACAGAATCCGAAGCGGAGCTCGCGATTCTGATGGAAGAGGCCGCGCGGAGCGTTGAAAAGGGCGGAAAGCCGCCCGCGACGGCCATCCGCGTAAACCCCGACGTGCAGGCTGGCGGCCACCCCCATATTGCCACCGGACGGCACGAGCACAAGTTTGGCGTGGATTGGAGGGAAGCGGAGCGGCTGTATCTGGCGCACCGCAAATCCAAATGGATTCGCTGGGAGGGACTCAGCGCGCACATCGGATCGCAAATTACCACGCTCGAGCCATTTCGCCGCGCGGTGAAGCGACTTGTGGGTTACGTCCAGGAACTGAAGGCGCAAGGAATTCCGCTGCGGTATCTCGACGTTGGTGGCGGCCTGGGTGTGCGGTACGCCGATCAAAAGCCGCCGAAGCGGATGGAATACGCCAAGCTCATCAAAGAACTGGTGCGCGGGAGCAATGTGGAGATTCTGCTGGAGCCCGGGCGCTCGATTATCGCGCAATCGGCCGTAGTACTCACGCGGGTCGCCTACACAAAGACAAATCGTGGCAAGCGCTTCGTGATTGTAGACGGAGCCATGAACGATCTGATGCGGCCGTCGCTCTACGGAGCAATCCACCCGATCACCAAAGTGACGCGCGATGGAAATGAGGGAAGCGCCAAACGTCAACGTGCCGACATTGTGGGACCGGTCTGCGAGACCGGAGATTGCTTTCTCCGTGACTGGCCGATTGGCGAAGTGCAAGCAGGGGATGTGCTTGCCATCTGGGGCGCCGGCGCATACGGAATGGCGCTCGCTTCGAATTACAACGCACGATGTCGTCCGGCGGAAGTGCTTGTCGAAGGCGACACTTCCCGGCTCATCCGCCGTCGCGAAACCCAACAAGACTTGCAGCGAACGGATGTTCTGGATTGGGGGAGCTCCGCAAGGGCTGGGGCAAGTCACAGAATCTACAAGGGATAGGAGCGTGGGCCGTCGTGGGCCGAGAAAAAACCGTAAGCCAATTCGTGCCGGAGAGTACTTCCTTCCATGAAGCGACAGAGTAACGTGGCTACTTTTTTCCTGCTTCGCAAACCACCTTGCCGCTGACAATCGTGTAGCGCACGGTTGCGTCTTTGATCTTCCCGGGTGCCATGGCAAACAAGTCGCTGTCGAGCACAACCACGTCCGCGAATTTGCCTGGGGTGAGCGAACCCTTTTCTTGCTCCTGGAATTCCGCGAAGGCAGATCCTATGGTGTACGCTTGGATGGCTTCCTCGAGCGTCAATTTTTGTTCGGGAAACCAGCCGCCAGGATTCTTGCCGTCGAGCGTCGCGCGAGTGACGGCTGCGTAAAGCCCCAGCATGGGATTCAGTGGGGCCACCGTCCAATCGCTTCCGAAGGCGAGACGCACGCCGTGATCGAGAAACGTTCGAAACGCGTAGGTCGTTTTCGCGCGATCGTGTCCAATGCGTTTTTCGGCCCATCGGCCGTCGTCAATCGCGTGAAACGGCTGTACCGAGGCAATGACTCCCAATTGTGCAAATCGCGCAAACTCCTCCGGGCGAAGATGCTGAGCATGCTCGATGCGCCAGCGCCGATCGCTGCGCGGGCCGTTTTGCTTCGCAACTTCCGTGTAAACGTCCATCATGATGCGGTTCGCTTTGTCACCGATGGCATGAACCACCAATTGCAAACCGGCTTTGTCTGCGCCCAGAGCCATTTTCAGCATATTGCCTTCGGGCAGCATCATCTCGTTGGGCAAACCCGACGTCTCGGGCGCGTCGTTGTATGGTTGTTCGAAAAGGGCCGTCGTCGAGCCCAGCGAACCATCTGCGAATCCTTTGAGCGCGCCGAGATGAATCCAATCGTTGCCAAACCCCGCGCGGATGCCTGCGGTGGCCGGAGCTTCCCATTGCGGAAGCGGAGTGATGCAGTAAATGCGAAGCGTCAACTCACCGCGGGCCGCAAGCGTCTGATAGGCGCGGACATCGGCGGTTGAGCTAATGTCGTGAATGCTGGTCACGCCGAAGCGACGTGCTTCGTCCAGGCCCGCGTGAATCCGGCGGAGGAGTTGCTCCTCGGTAGGAGCCGGAATGACGCGATAAACAAGATCCATGGCGGCGTCTTTCAGGAGTCCTGTGGGATTTCCGTCCTTGTCGCGGACAATGGTGCCGCCAGGAGGGTCTTTCGCTTCGCGGGTGACGCGCGCAAGCCGCAGAGCGAGGGCATTGGCCATGGCCATGTGCCCGTCATAGCGGGTGACAAAAATCGGAGTGTCTGGCGTCAGGGAATCAACCCAATCGTGCGCAGGGAGAGGTGTGCCGCCCCAGAGTTCGTGGTCCCAGGTTCCGCCAAGCATCCATTCGCCTTTGGGGAGCTTCTTTGCCTGTTCGCCGATGCGCCGCGCAAATTCCTGGGGAGTGTTTGCGTCGCGGAGGTGCACGCTGCTGATTTCGCCCCCGCCTGTGGTGAAATGCACATGGGCGTCAATGAATCCAGGGAGAACGCTCTTGCCCTGCGCGTCGATCTTCTTCGTTGCCGGGCCAATCCATTTCGCGATTTCTGCGTCGGAGCCGACCGCGACGATGCGGCCGTCACGAATCGCCACCGCTTCGGCGCGCGGGCGCTCCGCGTCCACCGTCCACACATGCCCGTGCACAATCACCAAGTCTGCAAAAGGAGGCTCTTGAGCATCTGCGGGAGTGCAGGCAAACACAAAGATAGTCGCAGCTAGCGTAGCGATTTTCATCAATGGCTCCGGATAAATTTGACCGCGGATGTTGGTGACCAACCAAGGAAGCTGCGGCGCGATTTCGCTCCGCTCTCATCGATCCGGGTCAAGTGCAAAGCAAGCCAGGATGCATCGCGCAAAAACCGCGCGATGCGGGAGTAGTCGGCGAAAGAGTTTGCAATCAAGCTTCACCCCATTTCAGCTTGTTTCGCAAAATCTCGAAATAGGGTTTTTTCGGCGGCTGAATTAGTTGAAGGGCTTCTTTTGCTCGTTGGACTCGCAGAATGTCCGTAGGCTCCAGCGGAACGCCGCGTTGGCCGTCGAGCGTCAGATACACAGATTCCGCATCGCCATTCATTTTGATTTCGATTTGGCAATAGTCCCGCACCACGACGGGGCGATCGGTCAGCATATGCGGACAGATGGGCGTAATGATGAAAGCTTCGACGGCCGGATGCACGATGGGTCCGCCAGCCGAGAGGGAATAAGCGGTCGAGCCAGTAGGGCTTGAGACGATCAATCCATCCGCGCGGTAACGGCAAACGAAATCGGAATTGATGCTCAGCTCGAGTTGAATCATGCGGGCCAGCGCACCTTTGTGAATGACCACATCGTTGAGCGCGCGCTGATTTTCGATCACCGAACCGCCCCGCACGAGTTCCGCCTGCAACATCACGCGTTGGCTGATAGACGAATTTCCGGCGAGAGTTTCTTCGAGCGCGGGATAGAGTTCATCCAAAGTGAAGCTCGTGAGAAACCCCAGACTGCCCATGTTGATTGGCAAAATGGGAATCCTTCGTGGAGCCGCGAGCCGCGCCGCCGCGAGCATCGTTCCGTCGCCCCCCAGGACGAGCAGGAGCTGCGACGCATCCGCAACTGCTGAACGGGGCTGCCCTTTCCCTCCAGCTGGCAAAGCGGCGGCGGTCTCTTCGTCAAGCACGGTCTTGATGCCGCGATTTTCAAGCCACTTCAACAGCGCAGGGACGACCACGGAAAGTTGTTTGCGACGCGGGCGGGAAAGAATGCCTATGGTTTGCAACGCTTTTTCAGGCTCCATCAGTGTTTGCGATTCTACCCGGATTTTTTCGCGCGTGCAGGAAATACTCTTGATTACCTTCCGCGCCGGGCAGGCGGCTGGGCCGAAGCTTGAGAAACTTCAGGCCGAGAGGTTTCAGGCCTTTGCGTACGGACAGCACCGCTCTTTTGTGAAGCGTCTTGCTCGTAACAATTCCTCCCGGGCTAACCTTCTCGCGGGGCAACTCGAACTGCGGCTTGATGAGGACTAGGAAGCTAGCGCCCGACTTGGCAAGCTTCGCGGCAGGCGCGATGACCTGCAAGGCGGAGATAAACGACACGTCGATGGTGACCAAGTCAACCAGTTCCTGTATATCTTCAGCGGTCAATTCGCGTGCATTTCGCTTGACGGGAATTACGCGAGTGTCCTGGCGCAATTTCCAGTCGAGCTGCTCCACGTTGACGTCCACGGCATAAACGCGCGCCGCTCCCCGCTGCAAAAGGCAATCGGTAAATCCTCCATGGGAAGAGCCGACGTCCAGGCAGATCTTACCCGAGGGGCCAATGGCAAAATCCTTCAGCGCACCTTCGAGCTTGGAACCGCCCCGGCTAACATACTTTTGGTGACGGCTGATGACTTTGATTTTTGCATCGCTCGGGAAGGGCGTGCCCGCTTTATCTGCTCGGCGACCATCGACCTCCACTTCGCCGGCAAGAATCAGAGCCCCGGCTTTTTCCGTAGACTGGGCAAGACCGCGTTCAACAACAAGCAGGTCGAGACGCTGTCGAACTGGCTTTGGCTTCATGGGGGACCTGAACGTCAGGTTCTGCGCAGGACCAGATATTCGGCGATTTCACGAAGACGGGCGGCGCGCTCTGCGAAAGGAGAAAGTTCATCGATGGCTTTCGTGGCGAGTTCGCGAGCAATTTCGTGCGAGCGCGCAAGCCCATACATGGCGGGATACGTCGCTTTTTGCTGCGTCAAATCCTTGCCGGCGGTTTTGCCAAGAGCAGCCGAAGACTCTTCGACGTCCAGAATGTCGTCGGTGACCTGGAAGGCCCAGCCGATGGTTTCGCCAAATCGTCGCAACCGCGCGACATCATCGGGGTCTGCGCCAGCGCAGAGAGCACCGGCGGTGACCGACGCTCGAATCAGCGCAGCGGTCTTGGACCGGTGGATGTATTCGAGCATCTTTGCATCCACGGGCTTGCGCTCGGCCTCGATGTCCGCGACTTGCCCGCCAACCATCCCGTTCACCGTGCCGGCGGCGGCGGCAATCTCGGTAAGCATGGCAACACGCCGTTCCGCAGGCACCGGTGTAGCGCCGATCGTTTCAAACGCCAGCGTCAAAAGACCATCGCCCGCGAGGAGGGCAATGGCTTCCCCAAACTTCTTGTGGCAAGTGGGCTTTCCGCGGCGCAGGTCATCATTGTCCAGTGCCGGCAAGTCATCGTGAATCAAAGAATAAGTATGGATAAACTCGATGGCGCAGGCGGGATGGTGCGCGGGAGTCACGTCATGGACGAAAATGCGCGCCGACTCTAGGCATAAAATCGGGCGCATGCGCTTGCCGCCGGCAAAGACGCTGTAACGCATGGCCGCATGAATCGAAGATGGCGGCGCCGATTCAGCGGGCAACCACCTTTCCAGGGCAGCATCAACCGAGAGCCGATCCTCTTCAAAAAAGGGAGAAAGTCTCATCGGCGAAGGGAAGAAGCGCGCGGGGAATGGCGGAACTGGCTCATGATTCACTCTCGCGCTCAGGATCAAAAGGCTCCGCGGCTAGCTTCCCGTCCGCTTTCTTGAGCAGAATCTCCACGCGGCCTTCTGCTTCTTCGAGTTGTTTCTGGCATTCGCGGGAGAGCGCGACGCCTTCCTCAAACAGCTTCATCGCATCATCCAGCGAGAGCTGCGGGCTTTCCAGCCGCCGCACCACTTCTTCGAGCCGCGCGAGCGAGCGCTCGAAGTCGGGCTTCTTTGAAACTTCCGGTTTTTTGGGTGCAGGTATATTCACAAGCAAACCGTTGTCCTTATGTTCCGCGTGTCGATTATTTCTGGCAACGCGGGCACCAATACGTGGACCGGCCGCCCTGCTCGATACGCTGAATTGCGGCTCCGCATCGGCGGCAGGGTTCGTCTTGGCGGCCATAGACGCGCACAATCTTCTCCAGTCCGTGAAACCACCATTGCGAATCGCGAAAGTCCGGCGCCGGGTGTAGGCAGCATTCTAAGGCACGCGCAAGAACCGACACAATTGCTTTGTGGAGCCGCGTCGCTTCCTGCGGCTTCAACGATTTCGCGCGCCGTCGCGGATCGAGCCGCGCGTGCCACAGCGATTCGCAGGAGTAGATGTTTCCCAGCCCCGCGACGCGGGTTTGATCGAGTAAGAAATCTTTCAACGGTCGCACGGAGGCGGCGAGCAAACTGCTAAACGTCGCGACAGTAAAGTCTTTCGAAAGGGCGTCGACCCCCAACGAGGCGAGTCCAGGACTTTCTTCGGGAGCATTCCACGCACAGACCCGCCCGAAGTGACGGCGGTCTGCGAACCCGAGCACGCCCTTGGTCAATTCGAATGCGACGTCGACGTGGACAGCTTTTTCGTTGGCGTTCGCTCGTCTAAATAGCTCGTTTTCATCCGCAAACCAAACAAGCTGACCGTCCAGTTTGAAGTGCAACGTGAGCAGTCCGCGATCCAGCATCAGAAGCAAGTATTTGCCTTTGCGCTCGACGCGTTCGACAAGGCGGTCGGTCGCAAGTGCGGCCAGTCGATGCGCTGACTGCGGCTTCACCGCGATGGGATGGAAGACGTGCAAGCAGCAAATGCGTTCTCCCTGGACGAGCGGACGCAGCGTGCGTGCCACAGCTTCCACTTCAGGCAGTTCGGGCATGGGGGTGACAAGAAAATCAGGATCCCGGCTTGAGCGTGAGTGTGTGTTTCTTTGCTTTGGCCTCGGCGGCATCAGTAAAGGGCGCAAGAATCGGCTTGCCTTCGTACCAATACGAAAATTGGTCGGAATAATGGCTGCTGCCGGGCTGTCCCGATTCGCCGGAAGGAATCAGCAGAATGGATTCATCCCAATTCGCGGGATTCGCCACAAAACGCATCGCCGGCCCATGGGTCTTCGAAGCCGCGCGGACGCTGTAGATCGTCCCGGACTGCGGTTTGTCCGTAATGCTCAGGAAAGTTTTCAAGAGTCCGTTATGCCCGAGCGGATGGAACATGTCGAGCGAATTGAATCGTTTCCATGCCCAATCGTCGCCGCGCTCGCTCTTACTGTTTTCCGCGAGTCTTTTCACCGCGTCATCAGCGGCGGCCAGCAGCAGTTCATCATAGCTCTTGTACGCAGCCGGCAGCCATTTCGACGGCCGGTCGGTGAGTGTCTTCTGGAGAAACGTCGTGCTGCGCCATTGATAAAGTGCGGTCTCTTCTCCGAGAAAGGGTTCCAAAACCAACTTCAGTGCGGAATTCCTGATCGCAAAGAGAAACGAAATCTCCGCGGAGTTGGCGTCTGCAATTCCATTCCAGTCCTTCAACCCATCAACCAGCCGCTGAGCGCTCGGGTCTTTCGGTTTCATGGTCTTCGCCGCGGCCAAAAGTTGCTCGGCGAGAAAAACATGGGGGTAGCTATACGTGTCCGTTTGTACTTTCAGCATGTCCTCGACGCGCAAATCGTGGCGGTCGTGCAGCAAGTCGTAGATTCTCGCTGTGCGATACGGCTCCTCCCACCGGTCGGTCAAATAAGGTTTGTAATTCGGTCCGACCACGCGCGCATTCGCAGTCGCAATGAATCCGCTTTCGGGATTGAGGGCCTGCGGCAGTTGCTCAAACGGAATGTAGCCCGTCCATTCGTAATCGTCCGTCTCACCCGGAACGGGAACTTCTCCATGCCCTTTCTTTCGAGTCGGCACGCGCGCGGCCGTGATATAGCCGATGTTGCCATCCACATCCGCGTAGACTGCGTTTTGCGCTGGCCCCCACACGCGCTTCATCGCCTCGCGGAATTCCTTCCAATTGCGGGCTTTGCCGAGCCAGCTGTAGCTGTTGGCGAGCCCCCCGGGTTCCGTTGCGGTCCAGCGCATGGCGTAGCCCTTGTCTTTCTCGCGGTGGACGACCGGGCCATGACGCGTAATGACGACTTGCAAGTGCTCGTCGGGCCGCCCTTTGACGCGAATCACTTCGTCGATGACTTGCGCTTTGGCCCAACCCCCTTGAACGCGATACTCGTGCGGCGCGGCGGGATGGAATGTCTCGGCATACAGATCCAGCACGGCCGCGCCGTTGTTGGTGAAGCCCCACGCGATGCGGTCGTTGTGGCCAATAACGACCATCGGTGAACCGGGTAGCGCAAAGCCTTTCACATTCCATCCGGGAGCGGTGACGTGTACTTCGTACCAGATGGAAGGCATCATGAGTTCAAGGTGCGTATCATTGGCGAGCAGCGGTTTACCGGTCGCCGTGTGCGCGCCGCCGACCACCCAGTTGTTGCTGCCCATTCCTGCCCGAATTTCTTGGCGCGACGCAGCGAGAAACCACACGACCGATGGAGCCATTTCTGAAGTGATGTCAGGAGCGCGGTCTTCCCCGGCGGGCCCACTGGGATTGCCGAGGTCTGCCTTGAAAACCGTATCGGGCTGCATGTCGTCATCATCATCTTCTTCATCGGGATCTGTTGCCGTGCGCTGCGAGCCGTCATTGGGAATTTTCGGATCGCCCACGACAAAATGATCCAAAGGCGACTCGATAGAGAAGAGGTCTTTGGCGCGGTCGGCTCCTGCTCTCGCAGTGACCTTCGCACGATTGATTTCGCGTTCACGGGTGTCTGCCAGAGTCCTGTACATGTAGCCGGAGATCGCCAGCGTGTCCGCGGGCTTCCAGGGTTGCGGTTTGTAACCCAGCAGGGAAAATTCCAGGGGCAGGTTGCTCTTATGCTGCGCGATGAATTGATTCACGCCGAGCGCGTACGCTTCCAGAATCTTGCGGGCCTCCGGCTCGAGCGTGGTAGCTTCGCGGTCGGCTACGCGGCCCAAGCCGAGCATCCGAAAATCTTTGTCAATTTGCAGCGTGCGGGCACCGAGAATCTCCGAAAGCTGCCCCCGCGCTACTCGCCGCAGCAAATCCAGTTGCCACAGCCGGTCTTGCGCCATGACGTATCCCTGCGCTTCGGCTGCATCTTCAACCGATGCCGCTCGGATATGCGGCACGCCCCAGCCGTCACGATCCACCGTGACCGCCTGCTGAAGGCCAGCAAGCACAATGCTTCCATTGAGCTGCGGAAGAGGCCGGTAGACGAACCACCAGGCGATTGTGGCAACTAGAATGACGAGGAACCCAAGAATCCAGGAAAGGGCTCGGAAGAAAGTTCGCAATGGCGCTCCTGGGCAAGTTGAGAAAAAATTAGTTTAGAGTAGCCGTTTCCTGTGCGCAACCGCGCGGGGAAGAAGCGTGCCGGACTGCCTATTTCCTCTTCGGCGACGCGGCAGGTGCTGGCGCCGGAGCAGCCTTCACGTCGGCGGCCGCTTTTTGTAAGTCGGTGATCGCGGATGCATTCAATTCATAGAGCGCAGGCTCGTTTTCGCGCTTGGCGATGTACCGGTCTCCGTTGTTTGCGATCTGCACTTTTTCCACGCGCTTCCCGCTGTCGGAAGTGACGGTCACCTCGATCGCGGACGTCGTAAATCCGCTGTCCGGGAATTTCGTCGCGGTCAACTCGCGGAGGTCTGCGACCAGCGCGCTCACGCTGCTTTCATCCATTCTTGTTCCGTTGGACCACCAGTCGGACCCGCTGCGCGTAAGGAAGGTGCTCTTCGCGCCGTCATGAATTTCGATTTTCTCGGGGTCGACGAATGCAAAGTCAAAGAGCTTCTTATTCCGAAAGTCGTCGAGGCTCTTGTCCATCGAACTGCCTACCGAGGACAAAACTTTGTAAGCGCCGGCGACCGCGCTCGATTTCGCGTAATAATCGTCCTTATTCTTGCGAACTTGCAGTTCTTGCGTCCCTACGACATCCGTCACCCTGCCGGTAGCCACGTGCTTGCCGGCTTTGAACGCGCTCAAAACTTTTTTCTCATCGTCCGTCGCGCTCAGTTCCATCTTTGCGTCGCCCAGCGACCGTACCAGATCTTCCACCGCCGACTGGTTCGCCCGCATCGGTTTAGGCTTCAGGATTTGCCACTGATCCTTGTTTCGCGCAAACTCGATCGATTCCTTTTTCGCCGTCAGCTCCACGCGGCTCAGCTTCTCTGCATCAAACGCCAGCAACCGCTTGTCCCGCAGGTCGTTTTCGCTTTTGTCCAGACTCGTTTTGTTGTAGCTCGCGATGATGAATACGCGCGGATCGCCCTTCACCGTAGCATAGGCGCCGCTGCTCGTCGGAGTATCATCGCCAAGCAACAAATCCTCGGACTTGTTGTTCTTTTCCGTGACGCTGATTTCAGCCGTCGGTCTCGAGAGCCCATACGCATTCAGATCTGCGGCTTTTTCTTCCAGCAGACGATCGGAATTCAGCGGAGAAAGCGCGGAAAGCAGGCTTGAGACCGCATCCTGGTCCGCCGCCAATGCTTTCGGTGAAGTAATCTGCCACTTCCCGCTGGCGTTCTTGGACAGCGCAAGTTCCTGGCCGTCTTTCTTTGCGATCTTGATGGCCATGACATCTGCTGGTTTGATTTCCAGAACTTTCGGCGAAGCCTCCGCCGCCGAAGTCACGCTGCTGGCGGCTGGCTTTCGATGATTCGACCAGTACAGCGTCCCAGACAGCGCCGCAAGAGCGATTGCGGCGACAACTAACCCTCTGCCCTTCATAGAATCATTCCCCGGTAAGCCTCTCGTTCAAAACAATACGGACTACCTTCTGCGCCACCATACCGTCACTCCGGCGATCACAACGGCAAGCGGGAGAATACCAAGGCTTGTAATGCCCACCCAATTCAACTGCGCCCGTGTCATGGTGATGCGCCGGTCGTCACGGTCCTTCGGACGGATGGAAATCAGCTCTTCGTCAGACGCCAGCCAGTTAATCGAATTCATTGCTAGGTCCCGATTCCCATTGAAGGGAAGAAACCCGTTGGCAGCCCAGTCCGAACTCCCAACCACCACGAAACGCCCTTGCTCATTCTCCTTGCCCGTCCGGTACGTTCCGGCAGCAGCCAGCGTCAATGGGCCCTTTTTGTTTTTTGGGTCGTTGGCGTTGATGCGTGGTGTATCCAATTTCTCCGTTGCCAGGCTTGTTTCTGACGTTTCAAAGAGCTTGTCTACGGACGTCTTGTCCCCGTTTTTCACTTCCAGTGAGCGCGAATACGGGAACGCTGTCGCGTTGCCTTTCATTTCGTTGACAATTTGGTGTGAGTCGTAGCGTGTCACCAAGGCATCTTGATAGCCAAGCCCGGCGATCTGGCCGATGGGGTTCAAATCGAGGATTAAGTCTTTGTTTGGCGTGACTCCCCAGCTTTCCAGAATTTTCGAGAGGGCTTCGTTATCTGCAATTTCCATCCGCCCCATTTTCAACGGCGGGTTCAGCAGAAACATCGCACGCCCGCCGTCTTCGAGGTACTTCTTGATGGCGTCCACTTCCGGTTGCTGGTAATCCGACTTGGGGCCCGCAACGACTACAACGGTGCAGTCGCTCGGCACTTCCGCTTTCATCAGCAGGTTGATGGACTTGGCTTCGTAGCTGTCTTTGCCAAGTAAATCCTTGAACCGCGAATAGCCCTCGGGGCCTGGTTCATCAATTTGATGCTCGCCGCTGCCGGTCAGGAAGCAAATCGTGCGCGCGGTGGACTTCAAGTCGCGAATAAACGCGCCGGTAATGCCTTCCTCGTTGACTCCTTTGGCTTCTTCTTTGCGGCTGCCAATCTCGACAATGGCCGTGCCAAGGCTTCGGATCCCCGCTTCGCGCGCCGCGAACGGGTTTTTCTCAAGGTCCACGTATTCCACATGTACCTTGGGCGAGAGATTTGCGTATTGATCCAGCGTGTCTTTCGCCTGTTTGAAACCCGTTGGTCGGTCATAGTAATAAATCGTCGCGGGTTTTTTGAGCCCCTTCACGATCTTCGCGGTTTGTTCGGAAAGGCTATAGCGCCGGTTGGAAGTGGAATCGTAGGTTTTGCTGTAACGGTCGCCGAGTACATTGGCCACGGTGAGTACGGCCAGCACGACAAGCGTATAAAGCGTCGCATAAGCGGCATATTTGGTTTGTCTTGCCTTGAGCAGCACCGAAAGGTTCATTTACGCCCTCCACCGCGAGGACTCAAGCGACCGTGCCGTCAGAAACAGCCCCAGGAAAATCGCGCTCACGTAATAAACGGCATCCTTCGTGTCGATGACCCCTTTCAGGAACGACTGCATGTGTGTGGTCGTCGACAAATATGTTGCCACTTGCGCCCAGGTCGAGAATTGGTATTCCCCGACCCAACCCAGTACGAAGATGAGAAGGCACACGCCAAAAGTCACGGTGCCAGCGATGATCTGGTTTTTAGTGAGCGTCGAAATGAAAATCCCAATGGCCAGCAGGGCAGCCGCCTGCAACAGCACTCCCAGGAAGCTGACCGCCATCGGCTTCCAATCCGGGTTCCCGTACTTGAAGAGAAAAACAAAGTTCAGGCCCGTGAACAAAAGCATCGCGGTGTAGAGAATGACGGAGGCCAGCCACTTTCCAAAAATGACCTCCCCATCCCGAACTGGAGACGTCGCTAGCAACTCGATCGTGCCATTCCGCTTTTCTTCGGCGAACAATCGCATGGTCATAAGCGGGATCAACAACAGGTTGATGACATTAATGTTGCCCAAGAGTTGCCGCACAATCTGCTCGTTGACGTTCATGGGGTACATCTCGCCGCGCATCTGCGACTCCATGCTGTAATAAACGAAGGCCCCGACCATGCTCCAAAAGAAAAATCCAAAAAGGGTGGCGTAGATGATGATCAAGATGTAGGCGATAGGTGAAACGAAATAACTGCGCAGCTCTTTTTGGCAAATAATCCAGATATTTCTCGCTGTGGTCATTGCGCGGCTTCCTTTGCCTTGGGTTTTTCCGCGGGCGCCGCGGATTGTTCTTGCGTGAGCTGTAAGAAGATTTCTTCCAGGCTAACCGCTGCGGGCCGCAACTCATTCAGATCCCAGCCCGCCTGGACCACCGCGCGGGCCAAGTCGCCCCGCGCAAGCGCGCCCTTGCGGTTCTCTACCTCAAACGCGCTTCCGTTTGCACGCTTTTCCTTGAACGCCACGCGGCTCACTCCAACCACTTTTTCCAGCTGTTCCTGCACCGCGACGGTATCGAGCCCCCCGTCGCGAGATCCCACTTCCACCAGCACCAATTCCGCGCCGCGTCCGCGGGCCCGCAGGTTGCTGACCGAATCCGTCGCCACCAGCTTTCCTTTGCTGATGATGATCACCTGCTCGCAGGTTTGTTCCACTTCGGGCAGGATATGCGTGCTCAAAATAATCGTGTGGTCGCCTGCCAGGCTCTTGATCAGGTCTCGCGTCTCATTGATTTGCTTGGGATCGAGCCCCGCCGTCGGCTCGTCCAAAATCAGCACGTCCGGGTTGTGCAAAATCGCCTGGGCCAATCCCACCCGCTGCCGATAGCCTTTCGACAGCTTCCCGAGCAGCTTATCTCTCACATCCGTGATGGCGCAGCGCTCGCAGGCGGTGTCCACGCGCTGCTTCAAATCCGTCCCGGACAGTCCCTTGAGCCTGCCGACAAATTGCAGATACTCCGTCGTGCGCATCTCCTGGTAGAGCGGCGGAGCCTCCGGCAAATAGCCGATGCGCCTTTTCACTTCCACCGGCTGCTCGAGCACGTCGAAACCTGCCACCGATGCCAACCCTGAAGTTGGAGGTAGGAAACACGTCAGCATGCGCATCGTGGTGGTCTTGCCCGCCCCGTTCGGGCCAAGAAAGCCCACGATCTGACCTTTCTCCACCTCGAACGAGATGTGATCTACGGCTGTAGTGCGTGCGTACCTCTTTGTAAGCTCGCTGACTTTGATCATATTTTTTTAATTTTGGAAAAACGTGCCAACTCGAGACGATTGAGAACCGCCGAGTGCTTCACTGAATGCGTAGCAGTGAAACCATATCCTAAAAACACGGAAGCCGTGTGTCAACCCTCCCACAAAGATTCTGATTGTGTTTTTCGGGAAAAAGCTGCCTGGGAAGAAGCCTGTTGTCACTTTTCCTCTCCGGTTTCTCTCGGGACACCGCCGCGAGTATCGCGTAGCTGTCCTGTTACAATTGCAGTAGGAGCCACTAAGAGAATCTGAGCCATGTTCGTAGTCCGTCTCATCGGCGTGTTGATGCTGGTCGCGCTGAACGGCTTTTTTGCCGCGACCGAATTTTCTCTCGTGGCCGTGCGATTGTCGCGTATCCGCCAACTCGTGGCCAAGGGCAACGCGCGCGCCCGCGTCGTCGAAAGTTTGCTCGGCGATCTGCATCGCGTCGTGTCTGGCGTTCAGCTGGGCATTACGCTGACCAGCCTGGCCATCGGCGCCCTCGGCGAAATCACCCTGGCAAGAGGCTTCCAGGCGTTGTGGCCCGCCAAGCCTGGCTTGAACGTGGTGTTTCTCACTCACGGGCTTGCCGTGGCCTGCGCTTTTGCTTTGTTGAGCGCGCTCCACGTGGTCATCGGCGAACTCGTTCCCAAAACCGTGAGCCTCGCCCGTCCCGAACGCATCGCCCTCTTGGTGGCCATCGCGTTCCGTTGATTCCTCAACACCTTCCGCGTAGCCATCAGTCTATTGGACGGTGTGTCCAGCGGAATCGTGAGAGCCCTAGGCGTTTCTGTCGCGCCGACGCACGGATTTGCGCACTCCACGGAAGAGCTGCAAATCCAGATTCAACAAGCACGCGAGCGCGGTCTTCTCGCGCCAGGCGAGGAAAAATTCATTCTCAGCGCCATCGAACTTTCGCAAATTCAAGTCCGCGAAATCATGGTGCCGCGCCCGGACATGCATACCCTTCCCATCGAGTCCAGCCTCGATGATGTGATGAGAGCGTTTGCCACCACGCAGCGCTCGCGCATTCCAGTGTATCGTGGTTCCCTCGACCACATTATCGGTTTCGTGCACATCAAGGACATGATGTGGGTCCTTCTCGACCGCGAACGGCGCCTCGAAGAAAACATCGCCCCGCCGGCCTTTGATTTGCGGCGCGTTTTACGTGAAGTCCTTATCGTTCCCGAAACCAAGCCCGCGAGCGAACTGCTGCTCGAACTTCGCACGCGCCGCGTTGGTTTGGCCATGGTCGTAGATGAATTCGGCAGCATCCTCGGGCTCGTCACCATAGAGGACATCATCGAGCAAATGGTTGGCGAAATTCACGACGAGTTTGACGTGGAGGAGAGACCGCTTCCGCTCGCCGATGGCGCCATGATCTTTGACGGCGCCTCCAACGTTCGCGACCTCGATGCGCAGTACAACATCACGTTGCCCGAGGATCCCGCATACGCCACCGTCGGCGGCTTCATGCTTGATCAACTCGGCTTCATCCCCAAAGGTGGCGAGAGTTTTGATTACGGCAACCATCACTTCACCGTAATCGAGATGGATGGAAAGCGTGTCGCGCGCGTAAAAATCCAGCGCGTGCGCCCGCCGGAAACAGAGGCGCCTCCTTCGAACGCCGCCGACGTCATGCTCCAACTGACGAGAGATCCAAAATCCTCCGTGGGGGACTCTTAAAGCGCTCTCCCGTTACGCTGTAGCTCGCCTTTCTCGCGCTCGCGGTCTGCTCCGCCATCGCTATTCCAGCCGGAATGCTCGCCGCCTATCGCCGCAGCCAGATGCCCGGCCGCGCTGTCGGAGGGTGCCTATCAGCATGAACGGTGACACTCGGTAGAGTGTCAGCATGGACAAGACTCGGTGGTATGAGCGTTGAGTTTCGTGAGGCTCGCGTAGAGAATGAAGGCGTGCGTCCTCACAAGCACCGGATCGCTGATTACCTGCGGCCCAAAACGCTGGCGATGTTGTTGCTCGGGTTTTCTTCAGGCCTTCCCTTTTTTCTGGTCGGCAATACCTTTGGCTACTGGCTGCGCGATGAACACACCTCGCTGACGGCGATCGGGTTTCTTTCCTGGGTGGGCATTGCCTATTCGCTGAAATTTCTGTGGGCGCCCCTGATGGATCGCGTCGACTTACCGTTGTTTAAACGGCTTGGACATCGGCGCGGATGGATGATGTTCTCGCAGATCGTCGTCGGGCTGGCGCTGTGTGCCATGGGCGGAACTGGCACGAAAGCCGGGCTCGGCCGGCTTGGCGCTTTTGCGCTCGTGGTCGCGTTTGCCTCGTCGACACAGGACATTGTGGTCGATGCCTGGCGAATTGAATCGGCGGACGACGGAGAGGAACAAGGACTCCTCGCGTCTGCCTATCAGTTCAGCTACCGTCTGGCGCTACTGGCTACGGATTCCGTTATCCTCATCGTGGCGGCGACCGTGGGCTGGCGCATGTCCTACGGTATCTATGGCGCAGGTATGGCCGTTGGAATGATCGCGACGTGGTTTGCGAAAGAACCGGGGCGTGCGCATGCGCTGAGGGATGAAAAAGAGCGCGAAGCGCCGCTGTGGTCACCGCGCGGGTTCTTCGATGCAGTTGTGGGACCGTTCATCGCTTTCTTCCGCGCACATGGCTGGCTTGCGCTTTTGATGTTGGCGGCAATCAGCCTCTACCGGTTACCGGACTTCATCATGGGTCCGATGTCAAATCCCTACTACCACGACATCGGTCTTTCGAAGGAAACGGTCGGAGAGGTGCGCGGCTCCATCGGACTCATCGCTACGTTTGCAGGCATCGCCGCGGGCGGATTCTGCTCGGTGAAGCTTGGCTACATGCGCGCGCTCATCATCGGGGGCCTTGTGCAGGCAGCTGCGATTGCGGCGTATGCTTCTCTCGCGTTCGCGGGCCCGAGCATTCCTCTCTTCGCGCTGGTCATGGCAGGGGACAACTTCGGCATCAGCTTTGCTGGCGTTGCGCTGGTTGCGTACATGTCGAGTCTCACCAATCTGGGATACACCGCCACGCAATATGCGCTTTTGAGTTCCACCTATGCCTGGCTGGGAAAGATCTTAAAGGGGTTTTCCGGCGCTGTGGTCGAAAGCCTGAGCGCCACGCACGGGCTCATTCACGCCTACGGCATTTTCTTTATCGCTTGCGGACTAACCGGGCTGCCTGCCGTCCTGCTGTTCGCCGCATTGGGTTTCTGGCACAGGCGGAAGCAAGCGGCCCCAGCCGCTGTCTAGGAAGCCTTCACTTGTAACGCAAGGCCACGGCCCGGTCGATGCGCGAAGCATGGTGGCCGCGATTTTCTTCAATCTGTTTGGAGGTGTTAAGCGCGACTGGCTCGATCCGCGCACCCGCACCCAACTCGAAGGCGCCCCTGCGGTCGATCGAGCCGGTGTACGTTGGTACGACCCGTTAGTGAATCAGGAGTCTCTAGGTTTTTGTGAGGACGACGGCGGTGCCGCGGCCCAAGCCTAGCGTGCGTGCGGCGTTTCCTTTGTTCACGCCAATCTCCACGAACCCGCTCGATCCCAGATACGCAAAAGGCTCCGGGCCATTCCCTTGCGCGAATGTTTCTACAAGTTTGTTTACAGTTTGCGTGCCGACCTGCAAATTAATCCCGCCGCCATTGAAAACGCTCTCCGGCAAGTCCTCCTGGCGCAAATTCGTAATCAGATTCCCGAACGAATCGGCGCGCAGAATCACTCCCTTGATCACGCCATCGGCCTCCTTGGGGCGGGGAAGCGAGAACCGCTTGTAATCCTGAATCTCGTCGCCCATGCCGGGGGTCTGCCAACCCTTCGTAAGCCACGCCGCCACCGGCGCAAAAATGTCGCGTCCGTGAAACGTTTTGCTTACGGGCTGGAGATAATAGTGCTCTGCGTTCGCGTGCCGCACTACCAGGCTCTCCGCCTCGCGCTCGTAAATCACCGATAGCACGCCGTTGTCCGGCGCCACAAAATATTCATTCGCTGCGCTGACCAGCAAAGGCCGGCGCTCGGTCCCCACTCCGGGATCCACGACCACCAGGTGCACCGTCTTCGGCGGGAAATACGCGTACGCCGAGCCAATCGCTAGCGCGCCGTCGAGCAGATCAAACGGCGTGACGTTGTGGGTGATGTCCACGATCGTCACGTCCGGATTGATCTTCAGGATCACGCCCTTCAACGTGCCGACCAGGTGATCGTTCGTGCCGTAGTCCGTCGTCAGTGTGATGATGGGGTTGGCCAAGGGATTCTCTCGTTAAGAAATTTCCAGCTTTTTGCGATCTCGAGGCGGCGGTTCTCGATCCCCCGAGTCGCAAAGCTCGCCCGCGAAGTGGAGGGTTGTCCACCTCTTTTGAAGCTAACGAATGCCGTGGTCGCCGTCAAGAATCTACAGGTGCCGTGCTTGTGCAATCGCCAACGGTCGAGGGCCGGGCTTCTGAGGCCGTCCGCCGTCCCTCGCAGTCAAGAGCTGCGTTATCGTTCAGACTTCGCCTTGCTCTGGCGCGCAGGCATGCCACTCGGGATCCGGGTAGTGCGTGCGGCAGAACCACTGGCTGCAGCGCTCACAATACTGCTGAGCGCCTTTATCGCAAGGTTCGTCCACGCGCGAGACTCCCTGACAGGTGTGTTCTTGAGGCTTTACGGCGGCGGTTGCGGACATTGTTCCTCCTCGGCATTGAAGCCTTGGAAGGGTGGTCAGTGGGCAGGTATCACGACACCCACTTTGTTCACTCCACTACACGCAATATACACCCGTCCATCAGCCGTTGCAGCCATATTACGTACCGTTCCGCCGCCGGACGGAATGTTGGTGCGCGCCATCGCCTCCGTCTTGGGGTCGAAGCGAACCAGCGTGTTCGGCTGCACCCCAGACTCGCTGTACCAAACCATCCCGTCCGGCGTAATGGCAATGCCGTACGGTTGCGATTTGGCGCCGCCCGGCGAGTCCCAAAGTTTTGCTTCGCCGCTTTTCGGATTCAGCCGGCCCAAGTGTCCGCGCTCGAAGTCCGTGAAGTACACCAAGTCATGATCGTCGATGGCCATTCTTCGCGGTCGCACTCCCTCCGGCAGGGGATACTCCTTGATGGCCAGCGTCTGGGGATCGATGCTGGCCATCTTGTTGGTAAAGAACTCGCAGAAAAACGGGACCCCCTGGCTGTTCACTTGCATGCCGTAGGGATGCGCCTTCGGCGTTGGCACGTTCACTAAATCAATCTTCCCGCTGCGTGGATCCAGTCGACCCACGAAGTTGCCCACTTGCACGGTGAACCACAGGATGCCGTCGCCGTCGAAGGCCGCCGTATGAGGGTCCTCCGCTTTCGGGTCCGGCATCTTGTATTCCTTCACCTCGCCAGTTTTTGGATCCAACTTGCCGATGTAGTGCGCAAAGTTCCCGGTAAACCAAATATTGCCGTCATTATCCGACACGAGTCCGTGGGGCCCGGAGTTGTCCACCTTAAGCGGGAACTCCTTGAACGCCCCCGTGGACGGTTCCACGCGCCCAATCTTGTTTTGCATCTGCTCGGTGAACCACAGCGCGCCGTCCATGCCAACCGCTGGATCATGCGGATGCGCCCCCTTCGTCGGCACGTCCCACTCCCTGATGGTCACGTGCAGTTCGCCAACGGTGAGTTCGGGAGGGAAGTCCCTGCTCGGTTCCGAGCCAACTCTAATGCGCGGCTGTAACGACTGGCCATTCTCCGTGCTTGGCGGTACCCTAGCCGCCCCAAGCACAACGGCCCCCGCTGCCAGAGCCACGTAGGCTCCAATCATTGCTTGAGCCCTTGCTTTCATGACTGCCTCCCGGCTGGGGCGCGTCTCGGACCTTGCGAGAGAGCACAGCTTACGCCCATGGAGAATCGAGGGGAAGCCGAAAACTCTGCGCCGAGAGGCTAGCAAAAGAACAAGCGGGAACCCGGAGGCGGGTTCTCCGGATTCCCGCTCAATTGCCGCCTCAGGTGCGAACGGCACTCAGGGCTGGGGCACGACCAAGCGGGCGGCAATCGTGACCTGGTCGGGAATCTCGTTGCGTGCAAACAAAGCTGCTTCTTTCTCCTGGGACGATTTCTGAAGCTCTCTCCCACGCGACTCGCCCACTCTCCAAACCTGAGCTAGAAAATAGCGGTTGCCATAGCGATGGAAAATTAGCTTGGTTTGTGTTTGCCGCCCGTTAGCTGCCACGGCGATGGAGCCTACAAAGGTGGCCACGCTTCGGTCGGTCCGTTGAATCAAGAGTGCCGGCGAGCCATGCGTTGACTGCACGCGATACTCGCCCGCTGGGAGTGTCATCTGCCCGGCTGTAAATGCGAACGGAACATTCACGAGCACGGGCTCCTGCGCTCGAACGGTCTGCATCGCTCCCAGAAGGGCGAGCGCCAGCATCCCGGTCATTCTGCATAGTCTTTTCATGGAATCCTCCCCTTCTTCTCTTCGCCCCGTTCCAGATCCCCCAGCTTGAGCCCCTTCACCGGAACGTGCGCTGTACTGCGAAGCACTCTCTCGCGTTCTTCGAGCGATGACAATGCACCGCAGGTGAACTCCAAGCGAACTTTAAGTGAACAGCACAGGTTGCGGACGAAGGCGGACTTGCTACTCCGCGCGCTTGAGGCGTGGTGATAATATTCATCCCTCAGGCGGGATCCCATGCTGCGTGCCAGCCCATCCACCGACATCGTGCGCTTCGGCGCATACGAAGTGCACCTTCGTGCGGGAGAGCTGTACCGCGCCGGCCGCAAAATTAGGCTGCAAATTCAACCGTTCCATGTTCTCGCCGTGCTCCTGGAACATCCCGGCGAAGTCGTCGCGCGCGAAGACCTTCAGAAAAGGCTCTGGCCCGCGGACACCTTTGTGGATTTCGACCACAGCCTGAACACAGCGATCAAAAAGCTTCGTCGCGCGCTGTCGGACGACAAGAAGAAGCCGCGATTCATCGAGACTCTTCCCAAGCGCGGTTACCGATTCATTGGCGAAGTACAACCGCCACCGATGCCGGTGGCGGGCCCACCAGCGGCCCCGACAGCCGCGAAAACTGCGGCGTTGCCTTCCTGGGTCGGGCGTGTGGCAAAGTTCTCGCCGGACGGCAAGGCGAACTACGCGCTGGTGTCTGTCGACGAGCAATCCGCCACGGAAAGAGAAAAGCTCGATGCCGCAAACGACGATGTGGGATTATCGCTCCTGATTGCCGCGCAAAAGCTCTTTCTGGTCGCTAACGGTACGCCACTGAGGATCCTGGAACTCCACGAAACCTCTTCCCGTTGCCTCGTTCGCATCCTCGATGGCGAGCATTATGGAAAGACCGCGCTTGTCCCCGTCGAATCCCTCACGGAATTGGAATCGCCTTCCTAAGAATCTTCTGGTCCTCAAGGTTTCCTGGCGGGGATGTCTCCCGTCTTGGGTTGTAGAGGCGGCTGTTGCGCGGGCCGGAGCCGCCAAGTTGGAGGTTCAACGAAGGGCGTGCTTGGTGGAACTCGCGGCATCGCTGGCCCGTAAAACCGCTGCACTGCCATTTGAGCAGGGAAGTCTCGCCTGCAAGGCGGCAACGCCTGAAAGGTTGTGATGCTGCCTGCTGCTCCCGGGGGGGCCGCTACGATCATCTCCGAATCGGTATTTGGAGCTGGGAAGACCCGGATGTGAGCGCACATCCTGGCATCAACGCCTCCGCCAAAGGTCTTGAGATCAGGCGCGTCCTCCCGATTTTCTAGCAGCGTGGCCCAGTTCTTTGGTACCGGCAGTGTATTCGCGGTATCGTTGGCGGAATCAGTCTTTGGCGGGAAGGGCGCGAATTGAAGGGCTTTGGGAAGTCCCAAGCGACTGGCAATGGAGGGCAGCTTTTGAGCAGATTCCTGCGGCGGCTGGGAAGTGGTTGCGTTGGATTGGGCGGCCGCGGAGTGCGAAAAGCAGGGCAGCGCGAAGAAAACAAAGACGAGCGACGCGACGCGAGCACACATATCTGGCCTCCAGGTCGCAATCTATCCCGCTTAGACGCAGGAAGGTGGGTTTTGGATGGGCCCCCACAAACCGGTAACGGCGGACCGGCGCAGCGCTTCAGCTGCCCATTTTGGTTTTGACATTGCGCAGCGTGTCGAGCGCGCTGTTCCAGAAGCTCGAACCGCCGCTCGCCAGGATGCCAAAGAGGAGGCAGTAGGCAGCCTTGTCCCAAAACTCGGTGGGGAAGGTAATTCCGGTGGGAACCAGGGTTTTAGGGAAGAACCCGCAGATTATGCCGCCGATGACCACCGCCAACAGATGCACGCAGAGAATGCGGACGTCCTCCTGCGTCCCCGCCTTTTGCGTGGACAAAAAGGTCGAGAAGACCGGAAGCCGCTTGATGAACTCGGTTACGCGTTCAGTGGACACGCTGAGCGTCGCAACATAAGTCACCATCCCATTGAGGTCCATAAGTCTTCTCCTGCGTAAGGACCGGCCCCTGGGGCCGGAAAGGCACTTTATAGATGGTGACGATCTGGGGCAAAACGTTGCTTCAGTCTGGCGGCAGTTTCGTGGTTTAGAATTGAGGCTGGTCTCGACCTTGCAGGGAGCATGGACGTAGATGACAGAAGGAATTGCCAGCAGAAACGCTGAGGCGCTGCGGCGGGCGCTTCCAGGGCGGCTCGTGAGCCGGGAGGAGGCGCGCGCTCTTGCGGAAGCAGCTTCGCTTGACGAGTTGCTCGAAGCGGCAAGCGAGGTGCGCGAGCAGGGAAAAGGAAAGACGGTCAGCTTTTCAAAGAAAGTGTTTATTCCCTTGACGACGCTGTGCCGGGACTATTGTTCGTACTGCACTTTCCGCAAGGATCCGGGGCAGCCTGGCGCGCACTTCATGACGCCGCAGGAAGTGCTGGGGTGGGCGGAGCAGGGACGGCGCGCTGGGTGCAAGGAAGCGCTTTTCAGCTTGGGTGATCAGCCGGAGCGGGTTTTTCCAGAGGCGCGGGAGTTTCTGCGGCGGCAAGGTTACTCGCGCACACTCGATTATCTGGCGTCGATGTGCGAGCTGGTGTTAGAACGCACGGGGCTGCTGCCGCACGCGAATCCAGGGGTGATGGATGGCGCGGCGCTGGACAAGCTGAAGGAATCGAACGCTAGTGTCGGGCTAATGTTGGAAAACGTAAGCGTGCGATTGATGCGCGACGGATTGCCCCATGCGAACGCGCCGGACAAGGTTCCGTCTCTGCGCTTACGGACGATGGAGGAAGCAGGAAAACGTTCGATCGCTTTCACCACGGGCATCTTGATCGGAATCGGCGAAACAATGGACGAGCGCATCGATTCATTGCTGGCGATTCGGGCGGTGCACGAAAAGTACGGGCACATTCAGGAAGTGATTGTGCAGAATTTTCGCGCAAAGCCGGATATTCCTATGGCGCAGCACGCCGAGCCTTCGCTTGAGGAGATGCTCCGAACACTGGCGATTGCGCGATTGATTCTCGGACCGCACGTCAACCTGCAAGCGCCGCCAAATTTGAGCTACGAGGGGTTTCCGCGGCTGCTTGAGGCCGGCATCAACGATTGGGGCGGAATTTCGCCGGTTACGAAAGACTTCATCAATCCCGAGGCGGCGTGGCCACAAATCTCGCGCTTGCGCGCGGAAACCGAGGCGCGCGGCTTTGAGCTGCGCGAGAGGCTCGCGCTATATCCCGAATTTGTTGCGCGCGAAGAATTTGTCTCGCCTGCCGTTCGCAAAAGAGCGAGCGCTTTCCTGAGTACCGATGGTTTTGCACGGGAAAGTTAATATGCTACTTGCGATGGGCATTGTCCGGGTTCGCCCTCAGCGAGTGGTGAGCTCACCGCGCTGCGGCTAACGTGAACATAGCTGCCTCTGCTAAATTGGGAGCCCGGTGAAGCGGAGCCCGGCAGTGTGAACCTTATAGCGGGCGTTGAGGCCAATCAGCAAAGCGGTGAGGGACTCGACGATGCGGGCGTTCTCAAGTTTTCCCCCGTTAAGTGCGCGAGCACCAGGAATTCTTCCCGCGAGTTCGCTGGCAACGCGCTTGGCCTCATCGTCGTCGCTGCAAACGAGAATGTCGCAGTCGACTGGCTCCTCTTTTGCGAGCAACTCGGCGCTGAGATTGTGAAACGCGGCGGCGACCGCGACCGCAGCGGGAACTAGTTCGCGGGCTTGTTGGGCGGCTGAGCCTTGCCAGACGCTAAGCAAACGTGATGGCGCGCCGCCGACCGCTGCGGCCAGGGGCACGGTCGTGTCGATGACGATCTGCCCCGGCTTCCAGTGCGGTTTCAGTTGCTTCAAGAGCGAAGCGTGACCGGAGAATGGCACCGTCAGCACTACGATTTCGCACTGCTCGACGGCGGAGGTGTTTTCGGCGCTGTCGATCTTCGCGGTTGAACCGACGCGCGAGCTCAAAAGCTTCGCGGTTTCTGCGGCGCGATTTGCGTCGCGTGAACCGATGACAATGTGCTCGCCGGCGGCCGCCCAGCGCGCCGCGAGTCCCGAGCCTTCCGGCCCCGTCCCGCCGATGATTCCAATTTTTCTTCTCATCGTTCGCCTAAATCACGGCTGTCAATATAGTGGGATTCGAGTAGTAAGAAAAGCGGACAAGCTCCCGCCCTCCAAGTACGGTAATCACCGATTTTTGCGAAGTCTTTGAAGGTGAGTTTCGTGAGATGGCAATCTCTTGACATGAATTATCGCCGGGAATAGGCTGCACCTCAGTTCTTCCTCATTTGTGGACTGGCGGGGGTGTGGCGTGAGCAGAAAGAACTTTGTGTGCTGGCAGTTTGCTGTCTTATGCGCAGTAGCATTCCTCGTAATTCTTCAGGCTTCGACTTCCTACGGGCAGGCTGTGAATGCAACGCTTTCCGGAAAAGTGGTGGACTCATCGGGTGGATCTATCGGCAAGGCCACGGTGACGGCGACCAGCACAACTACGGGCTTCTCGCGCTCGGTGCAGGCGTCGGACGGCGGAGAGTATACGATCCCGGTGCTTCCCGCAGGTGAGTATTCCGTATCCGCGGTCTTCACCGGCTTCGGCAAAGAGACGAAAACAATTACACTGCAGGTTGGGCAGGCAGCGGAGCTGGACTTCCGCCTTACGCCAGGGAGCGTGGAGCAGAAAGTGCAGGTTGAAGCGACGTCGGAACTTCAGGAGCCCACGCGAACGCAGGTCAGCACCGTCATTCAAGAGCGACAGATTGAGGATCTGCCGGTAAACGGACGCGAATTCATCGATTTCGCACTGTTGTCGCCCGCCGTGCAGATCGGGGATACCACCTCGGGCAGCACGGACGTGATCGTGGAGCCGGTGACAAAGCTTTCTTTCGCCGGGCAAAACATCCATTTCAATTTCATTGCCGTGGACGGTGCGGACGACGTGTCTACGGCTTCCGGCATTCAGCGGGGAACACCCCCGCAGGATTCCGTGCTGGAATTTCGCGTTATCAATACAGACTACGGCTCGGAGATGGGGCGGGCCGTGGGCGGCATCGTGAACATTATTACCAAGGGCGGATCGAACGACTGGCATGGGACGGGCTACGAATACTTCCGTAACAACAAGATGGACGCAACGAGCATTCTCGCTGCCCCGGGTTTGAATACGCTTCGGCAAAACCAGTTTGGCGTGGCCCTTGGTGGCCCGGTGGTGAAAGACCAGACGTTCCTGTTTGCGAATTATGAGGGGCAGCGCCGCGGAGAATCTCCCTTCTACAATCCCGTCGTTTTGGCAAACATCGGAAATGCGACAAACCCGGCTCCGGGCACCATCAATTTTGTCAAGAAAAACGTTTACGCGCTGCCCACAGAACCAGTTGGCTTGAACGTGCTGCGCACGGCGGACTACGACAACGCCTTTGCCCGGCTGGATCACAATTTTTCGGAACATGAAATCCTCATGCTGAGGTACTTCATAAACCACGGCACGCTGCTGAACCAGTCTCCGTTGAACGACGGGTTCGATCTGCCATCGGCATTCAAAAACAACCGCATTAACGACCAATCGCTAGCAGGCAGCCTGGTTTCGATCATTTCACCGAAAGTGACAAATGAGCTGCGCGGGCAATTTGCTCGGCGCAATTTTGATTTCAAGACAGCGACGACGCAGCCGCACCTGGAAGTCGCGAATACCTTTACGGTGGGAGTGAACCGCGGGAATCCGGACTTCTACATCGAGAAGCGAAGCGAATTCGTGGACAGCGTGACACTGAACCTGGGCCGGAACGCGGTCAGCTTCGGCGGGGACACCAATTTCCTGGTGACCACGGAATCCTTCCCGCTGTTTTATCCGTTCGAGGCGGACTTCGCCAGTTTGAACTCTTTCCTGGGGACGGACGGCGCCGTGACAGGGTGCGGTACGCCAACCTGTCCGGATCCATTTGTGATTTTCTTCGAGCGCTTCCAGGCACCGAATTTTACTGAGCCGACGCTGCCGAACTTCGCGCAGGTTTACAAGGGCGGGGCGATTCCCAATAACATTCGCAACGAAGCAAAAGGAACGATGAACCATACCTACAACGGGTTCTTTATCCAAGACAAATGGCGGGCGTCGAGCAAGCTGACGCTGACGTATGGGCTGCGGTGGGATTTCGAGACCTGGCCGTCTAACGCGATTAACAACCAGTACAAGAATTTTGATCCGCGCTTGGGAATCGCGTACAACCTGGGCGGGTCGTGGCACTGGGTGGTGCGAGCGGGGTCCGGCCTGTTCCACGGAATCATTCCCTCGCCGTTGCTGGCGTGCCAGATTCCGTCGTGCGGGGGGGAAAATGGGTATCCCGGACATCCCGAGTTGGACAATTTGAATAGTAAGACGAAACTGTTCGCCTTTGCGAGCGGGCCCGGCATCATGAATACTGCGATCAATGACCTCTTGCAGAACGGGGAGTACCCGGATGGCGCGCCGGCAGGGTTCTGCCCGTCGGGTTTCCTCGCGAGCTGCGGGTTTTTTGGGCCATCGACGATCGTGCGCTTCGACAAGAACCACAAAAATCCCTACGGGATCCAATCGAGCCTGGCTGTGGAATTCAATCCGTTTAAGGACACGACGGTCAGCGTGAGCTATTTGCGCGTCAAAGGCGTGCACCTGGGAAGCTTCTACAACATCAATCAGCCCAACCCGCAGGGGCAGGTGTTGGTCCACAGCTCATCCGGAGGCGCGGGTTGCAAGGACTACTATTTTGCGGCGCCCAATCTGGCCACCGGCACGGCGTGCGGCCACACGTACTCGAATCCTTTTTTTGACGGTATACCAGGTACGGCGTGTGAGCTGAATGGAATTGCATGCCCCGAGAACTACGCGGTGTATTTCGAGGCCACGTCGCGCTGGAATTCCAACTGGAACGGTTTGCTGTTTAATGTAAACAAGCGCCTCAGCAGTCACTTCAGTACGGGGATCAGCTACACCTACGCGCATTCGATCGACGATGGGCCGAATCCCAGCTTCGTGCTGATTCCGCAAGACAGCGGGAATTTCAACAAGGAGAAGGCGAATTCCGCTGACGACATCCGGCACCGGTTTGTGCTCAACGGCACCCTGGCATCGCCGACGACAGGGAGTATGTGGACGCGGGATTTTGAGCTCAGCACGATCATTACGCTGCAGTCGCCCGAGTTTTTTACGAAGTTTGCAGGATTTGATGCAAACGGCGACATCTTTGGAAACAACGACCGCGTCGGAATCGAGGGGCGCGACACGTTCCGCGGCAGGAACCTTTACACCGTGGACTTGCGCGGTTCGCGGGCGTTGCACTTCCGGGAACATCAATCGCTGCAATTAATCGCCGAAGCGTTCAACTTGGCGAACCACGTCAACACCAAGTACTTCAACACCGTGTACGGGTCGGCAGACTTCTGCAACGTCTCACCGGTGCCAGCGGCCTGCGGCGCAGGCCCGTTTTTCTTTCAAGGCTCGCCGAATCCGAATTACGGCACGCCACGCGCCGTGTTCAATCCGCGCCAGATTCAGTTGGCTCTGCGCTATACGTGGTAGCGGCGAGAGCGCTCGACAGGTACGGAAACGTGGCGCCGCGCCGACAAGTCTAAAGACCAAGGAGCCATGCGCGAAATATGCGATTCGGGATCTATGCGGAGATGCAGACGCCGCCAGGAAAGTCCTGCGCGACGATGACCTGGGAAATTCTGCGGCAAATCGAGCATGCGGACCAGTTAGGCTTTGACGTTTACTCCGTCATCGATCATCACTTTTTCCAGAAATTCTCGATTTCGGCAAACCCTCTTGCACTCTTCAGCGCCGCTGCCCAGCGCACAGAGCGAATTAGGCTGCGTGTTGCCCTGTTCACTTTGCCGCTCGAAAATCCCATGCGGCTGGCGGGGCAGATTGCGGAAGCCGACATTTTGACGCGAGGACGGCTGGAATGTGGTTTCGGGCGTGGGCATGCGTGGCTCTACGGTCCGTCGAACGTACCGCTGGAAGAAAGCCGGCCGCGCTATGACGAAGCGATGGATATTGTGCTGGGAAGCTGGACGAAGGAGAGATTTTCGTACCGCGGCAAGTTTTATAAGTTTCAAGACGTGAGCGTGGTTCCGAAACCGGTCCAGAAGCCACATCCGCCGCTCTTCACCGGGGGGACGAGCGACGTCACCTACGAGATGGCGGGACAGCGCGGGTGGGGCATTTTTGTGCCGCCGCTGCTTCCTTGGGAGGTTTTGGAGAAGCCTCTGGGAATTTACAAGAGAGCTTGTGCAGCGCACGGCCACAAGCCGGACATCGTTTACATCCGACCCGTCTATTTAGATGACGATGAAAAGCAAATTCGGAAGGAAGCGGAAATGGCTCTGCACAATTTTCTGGCGTTTAATGCCTCGCCGGTGTACTCGCTTCAAGATGAGGCGGTCAAGGCCGAACTGCGCGCAAAGGGTTACGGATTTTATGCAAGCGGAGCGCTGGAATCGCTGACGAAGCTCACGTACGAGGAAATCGTAGACCAGGAAATCGGCTTCATCGGTACGCCGGAGAAAGTTATCCGCCAGATTAGGAATTTGCAGAGCAAGGGTGGCATCGGCGAGCTGGCCATCGTGTCGAACTTCGGTGGGCTGGAGCACTGGAAATCCATCAAGACCCAGCAGATTTTTGCGGAGCGCGTCATGCCCGCGTTTCGGGAAATGGCGGCAGTGTCTTAGATTTACAGATCTTTGCGAACTAAAAACTACGGCACGTCAAGCTTCGGTGAATTCTGTGAGCTCATCCCAAGACGCGACGACAACGGGGGCCTTTGCCCATCGCAGTGCTCAAACATTTGGGCCCCTGTCAGCGCGGAGGCTGCTCGTGCTTGGGGGAATCGGGCTGATTCTCGTGGGGATGCTGGTTGGAGACATTTTTGCGGTGTTTGTTTTGCACCAAAATGCCGCGAAAGTAGGCGAGAGCGTATCGGCGGCAGCGCATGCGGCGATGGCCGGCGACGCCAATGCAGTCGGCGCAAGTTTTAAATCCGTCGGAGGTTTTCTCGAAAACCGCGGAACCAAAGTGGACACGCATGTCCACATGATTGCGTTTGGCTATCTTGCATTGATGCTGGCGATCCTGCAGCCCTGGGTGGCGCTGCGGGAAAGCACGAGAAAGAAGGTGGCGTGGACTTTTTTGATTGGCGCGTGGCTGCTGCCGGTCGGTGTGTTTCTGATTCACTATGTGGGCTTGGCTTATAGCCCGCTGGCGGCCATTGGGTGGGCTAGCATTTTTGCGGATTTCGGCGGCCTGTTGGTGATCCTCGCGACCCTGGCTTGCCTGTTCGGTATTGCCCGGCATTTTCGCCAATCGACACAGCCACCACCGGAAGATGGTTTGCTGAAGGACCGCGCCGTTGCGGGGCGAGTTCTTATGATTGGCGGCGTAGCGCTGGTATTTCTGGGGTTTCTTCATGGGGCGTACTACGCGGGAGTCGACCTTTACCGGCACGAAGCGCTGGACTATTCGCTGCTCTCCGAGATGACAGCATCGGCTGCCGCAAAGAACGCGGCTGCCTTGGAGAGTGCCCTGGCCGGATACGGGCGGTTGGGCGGTGAAAAGGCGGTGAACATCGCCGCACATGCGCATGCCATTGAGTTCGGGCTGCTTGCGATGCTGCTGGCGTTTTTTCAGCCGTACGTGAGCCTGCGCGACTCGTGGAAGCTAAATTGGGCATGGGTGTTGCTGCTTGGCTCGCTCGGGCTGCCGGTGTTTGTTTTGCTGGAGCTGAAGCTGGGGCTTGTCGCGGGCGGAATGGCGGACGTGGGCGGATTGCTTGTGATCATCGCGCTGCTGGCGATGTGGATTGGAATTGTGCGTTACACCGGAGAAATTGATGCTCCTGCGCGAGTTGCCGACGGAGGCAAAGGATGAGCGCAGCGCGCCGACTGCTTATCGTTGGCGGAATCGCGTTGGCGCTGCTGGGCATGATTTATGGCGTGTGGTATGCCGTTTTTGCCGAGCACCAGGAACTGGATGGAATTGGGAAGTCTTTGACAGCCAGCTTTAGCGCAGCGGCACAGCGAGATTCGGCGGCAGCGGGGACAGCTCTGCACGATTACCAGGAGTTGAAGTACAGCTACGACCGCCACGTGGATGCGCACGGACACTGGATCGGACTCGGGATGGTTTTGGTGGTGTTGGGAATCGGGCTCGAGCGTATTGGCTTCAACGAGCGATGGACCGCGCTATTGGCAGCCGGATTAGTGTTGGGATCGTTTCTTTTCCCGTTGGGAGTGATGCTGCAGACGTTCACCCCCGGAGCCGCACCACAGGCGGTCGCGGTTGTAGGATCAGCTCTGGTCATTGCGTCGCTGGCCGGGATAACGGTTGGGTTTGCCGTGCCGCGGACGAACGACTGAGCGCGCTCCCGGCTTCGATATTGCAGGACAACTCGAACATGGAAGAGAAGGTCGGGAGAGCTGCCGCGCCTTGCTCCGCGGATTCCGGAGAACTAGAATGACGGCGGCAAAAAGCTGCGCATTGAACCTTTTCAGCGCGCTGCCATGTCTCTCTCCCTATCTGCGCCAAAGGAAGAACGGAATCTAACGTGTACGCCGCGCCATTTTCGTATCACCGCGCCGCCTCGCTGCAGGAGGCGGTCAAGCTGTTGCAGGAACTGGGCGAAGAAGCACGAGTGATTGCGGGCGGGCAGAGCCTGATTCCGCTGATGAAGATGCGCATGGCACGGCCGGCAGCGCTGATCGACATCAATTCCATTCCAGGCCTGGGCGACATCAACAACTCCCAAGGGGAGCTGCGGTTCGGCGCGCTGGTGCGGCACGCGGACCTGGAACACTCTGCGGCAGGCGTAACCGTTCCGATTCTTCATGATTGTGCGGCGGGAATTGCGGACGTGCAGGTGCGGAACCAGGGAACGATTGGCGGATCGCTGGCGGAAGCGGACCCGAGCGGCGACTGGCCCACGGCGCTGCTGGCGCTGGATACTTCAGTCGTTTGCGTAGGCCCGGATGGGCAGCGTACGGTTCCGCTCGAAGAGTTCATCAAGGATGCGTACACGACGGCGCTGGCGCACGACGAGATTCTCACGGAAGTGCGGGTTAGCACGCCGCCGAAAAGCAGCGGCGGGGCTCACCTGGCGTTCAAGCGGAGCGCACCGGTGTATCCCACGGCGAGCGCGTCGGTGCAACTGATGCTTGCGGATCACCATACGTGCAAGGATGCGCGGATCGCTTTGGGATGCGTGGGGCTTACGGCGATTCGTGCGAAGGAAGCAGAAAGGGCGCTCCGGGGAAAGCCGCTGGATGAAAAAAATATTCGCACTGCGGTCGAGGCAGCGCGGGCTGCGGCGGATCCGCAGAGCGACATGCGGGGATCGGCGGATTACAAGCGCGTGCTCGTGGGAGTCTTGGTGAAACGCGCGGTAGGGATTGCGACCCGGCGGGCTCGCGGCGAAATCGTCGAAGCGGGGCACGAATATGCCGGACGCTAGGAAAATCCTTGTGCGCGTTCGCGTGAATGGGGAAGCGCGCGAGGCGGAAGTCGAGCCGCGGACGCTTCTAGTGGAGTTCTTGCGCGAACACCTCAATCTGACCGGGACGCACATCGGGTGCGATACGACGTACTGCGGCGCTTGCACGGTGATTTTGAACGGGCGCACGGTGAAATCGTGCACGTTGTTTGCGCCCATGGCCGACGGCGGCGAGATCACCACGGTGGAAGGGCTTGCGAAAGACGGCGCGCTGCATCCTGTTCAGGAGGCGTTTGCGGAGTGCCATGGATTGCAGTGCGGGTACTGCACGCCGGGGCTTTTGCTATCCACGTTGCAACTGCTGAAGAAACATCCCAAGCCAACCGAGGCGCAGATTCGCAAAGGCATCGCCGGGAATACCTGCCGGTGCACAGGCTATCAGAATGTTTTCAAATCCATTCGCGTGGCGGCTGCGGAAATGGAGAAACGGTAGCGATGGAGATCAAGCTCGCCGGCGACTTCATCGTGAAGAAACCGCGCGATGAAGTGTACGGTTTCTTGGTGGATCCGAACCGCTTTTGCCCGCTACTCCCGGATTTTCAAGGGATGGAGATTGTGGACCCGAGGAGTTTTCTGGTGAAGCTGAGCGTGGGTATTTCGCATATTCGAGGAACGGCGGCGGTGAAGATGACGCTGGTGGATGAGCAGCGGCCCACCAAGGCAGCCTACCAGGGCAAAGGCGAAGTTCCGGGAGGCTCGGCGACGATTCGGGCAGAGTTTCAATTGGAGGAATTGCCGGGCGAGCAAACCAAGGTGAAATGGGCGGGGCAGTCGAGCGTGCTGGGGCGGGTGATTTCGCTTGCCGGAGGGTTGCTGGAACCTCTGGGGAAAAAGAATGTACAGAAGCTGATTGACGGGCTTCAGAAGGCGCTGGCTTAGGGACAGGGATTCGAATGGCTGCGAAAGCAATCGCGAAGACGAAGAAGAAGACGGGCCGCGACCGCGTGAAAGTCACCACTGTGAATGGCGCGACTGCAAAATGGGTTGGCCAGCCCATTCGGCGTAAGGAAGAAACTCGGCTGGTGAGCGGGAAGGGCATTTTCGTTGATGACGAAAAGATGCCCGGGATGCTGCACATCCGGTTTGTCCGGTCATCTTACGCCCATGCGAAGATTACGCGCGTGGATGTCTCGAAGGCCGAGAAATTTCCGGGAGTGGTGTGCACCCTGACGGGAACGGAAATTAAGAAGCAGGTGCAACCGTTCATTGAGATTGGGCCGGGCGGCGCGCAGAAGATTGCGGACTATCCGATGGCAGTGCACAAAGTGGTGTTTCAGGGCGAGCCGGTCGCCGCGGTCGTCGCAGAAACTCGGCTGGCTGCGGAAGACGCCGCGGAACTGGTCGAGGCGGATTACGAGCCGTTGCCGCCGGTGGTTATTGCTGAACACGCGCTGAAAGATGAAAGCCTGCTACATCCGGCGATGGGGAGCAACCGCAACTGGCAGGGCGTGTTCGAATATGGCGACGTCCAGAAAGCGTTCAAGCAGGCCGCGCACGTCGTGCACATCGGACGACTGCACTTTCATCGGTTTTCGAGCACGCCGCTCGAGTGCAACGTGATCCTCGCGAATTGGGACCCTCGCTCCGGCGACATCGAGTACCACTGCAACAATACCTTTCCCGCCTTTGCGTCGCAGTTTTTGGCGCCGGCACTGGGCGTGCGCATCGACCAGATTCACATGAAAAGCTTCGACATTGGCGGCGGATTCGGCATCAAGATTACGAGCTATCCGTACATGGCGGTGTGCGCGCTGGCTTCGCGCAAAGCGGGCGGGAGGGCGGTCAAGTGGGTGGAGACGCGCATCGAGCACATGCAAGCGAGCGCCCATGGGAACGAACGGACGTTCCTGGACACGCGAGTGGCGTTGGACAAGAACGGCGTCATTTTGGCGATTGATTCGAAACACGTGGATGACTGCGGAGCGTTTCCGCGGTACGAGCCGCTGGGGTGTGTGATTTGGGCGCAGGTGCTCCCGGCGACGTATCGGGTGAAAAACATTCGCATTGATATGCATCAGGTGGTGACGAACAAGTGCCCGGTCGGGCCGAATCGTGGCTACTCGCGCATGCAGCATTTGTGGTTTATGGAGCGTGTGATTGATATTTGCGGACAGGCGCTGGGAATTCCAGCCGATGAGATGCGCACACGCAATTACATTCGAAAGAATGAGATGCCGTACAAAACGCCGAACGGTTGCATTTACGACTCGGGCGACTACGAGAGCATGCTGGCGATGGCGAAGAAATTGGTTGGCTGGGACGATTGGAAGAAGCAACAGGCGGCAGCGCGCAAAGAAGGGCGCTGGATTGGGCTGGGGATTGGCTCGACGCTCGATTCGGGAACAAATAATTTTGGGCAAGCGCGGATTATCAATCCGGACGCGCCGTTTTCAGGGCAGTCAAAAGTCGGCATCGTGAAGCTGGACATTTATGGAGAAGTTGTCGTGAGCATGGGTTCTGTGCCGCAAGGCCAGGGGCACGAGACGGCGGCGGCGCAAGTCGTTGCGGACGCTTTGAACATCACGCCCGACTTGGTGAATGTTCGGCCGGGGTTTGACACTGCGCACAATGCATACACGGGACATACCGGAACGTATGCGAGCCAGTTTGCGGTAACCGGCTTGACCGCGATTCACGGCGCCGCGATGAAGCTGCGGAAAGAATTGAGCCGGCTAGCGGCCTGGAAACTGCAAGCGAAAGAAAAGGATTTGGAACTCGGCGTGGGCGGGCAAGGGCCGGAGGTACGCGTCCGAAACACGCAGAAGGCGATCAATTATTGGGCCCTTGCAAATCTAGTTAACGTGAACAACGCGGGTATGCCGGAAGAGCTTTGGGACATCACGCTAAACTGCCGTCACGTTTTTCATGCGAATTTTCAGATTCCAGACGTGAAGCGGAAGTACGGGAACCTTACGCTTACCTACGCCGCGCAGATTCACGCGGCCGTTGTGGAAGTAGACCGCGAGACGTTTCAACCAAAGATTCTCGCTTACGCTTGCGTGGATGACTGCGGGAAGGCGGTGAATCCGCGCATCGTGGAAGGACAAGTGCACGGAGCGGCGGCGCACGGGATTGGCGCGGCGCTTCTCGAGAATTGCGCGTACGATTCCGACGGCAATTTGCTCGCGGCGACCTTCAGCGATTACACGCCCATCACGACCATGAACATGCCTGAACTTTTGTACGGCCACCTGGAATCGCCATCGCCGTTTACGCTGAACGGAGCAAAAGGTATGGGCGAAGGCGGCGCAGCTCCGGTGCACACGATTTGCGCGGCGCTTCAGGACGCTCTGTATCCGAGCGGCGTGATTATCGATGATTCGAATAACACGGGAGATTCGCTGTTCCGCGCGGTGCAAAAAGCGGAAAGCGGTGGATATTCGGGAATGGTTCGGGTTGAACATCGCCGCGGGTCCCGGTGACGTGGGTGCCGAGGGGCATGGGCGCATGTGCCAGGGAAAGCGTAAATGAAGCGGGTTTGCATTATTGGGTGTGGGTCTATCGGCAGCTTGTACGCGGCGCATCTCGCGCGCGTGGCGGAAGTATGGGCTTTTGTGCGGCGCGGGGAGCACGCCCGGGCGCTCCATGAGCAGGGGCTCCGAGTTTCCGGAACGCATGAGTTTCATGTAAACCTTCGGGCCGAGAGTGATGCGTCGAATCTTCCACAATTTGATTTCGGCATCGTTGCGTGCAAAGCCACGCAAACTCGCGAGGCGCTATCTCCGGTAGCGCACCTTTTCAAGAATGGGGCGATTCTGTCCTCGCAAAACGGGCTGGGAAGCGAAGAAGTCATTGCGGAGATCGCGCAAACTCACGTCATGCGCGGCACGACGTTCATGAGCGGAACGCGCGTGACCGATACGCATGTGCGCTATGAACTGGACACAGCCACGTGGATGGGCCCGTTTGAACCAACGAAGACGCCGCTCGCGCTGGTCCAGGAGGCTGCCGCGCTCATCAATTCGTCGGGGCTTAAGGCGGTCGCTCTCGAAGATGCACGCCCCGCGCAATGGTCCAAACTGATTTTCAATTCGTCGGTGAATGCGGCTTCGGCACTGACGGAGCTTCCTCATAGCTTTCACTTTGCGGAGGAAAGTGAATTTGGCGACCTTGGTCACTTGCTGCGCGCGCTCATCGAAGAAGGGAAAGCCGTCGCCGAAGGCCTTGGCGTGAAGCTATATGAAGACCCGTGGGAGATGAACAAGATCGGCGCGCAGACCGATCATCCGCCTTCCATGCTTTACGACATCCGCCACAAACTGGAAACGGAAGTGGATTTCCTGGGCGGAGCAATCGCGCGCGAAGCGCGGCGTGCAGCTATTCCCGCGCCGCTTCACACGGCGCTCTACCGGCTGATTAAAGCCAAGGAAGCTTCGTGGACGTATCAAGGCAGAGAAAAGGCGGTTGCCAAGTGAGGTATCCGGTCGACGAGAAGAAGCTGCAGAGCGTGCGCCAGATACTCGACCGTCACCACCTGGACGCTTTGGTCGCCCGCGCGCCAGACAACATTCTCTACCTCACGAACTACTGGACGATGAAGGGCTACGACCTCGTGATCTTCCCGCGCGAAGGTGATCCAACGCTTTTGGTCATCGAGCCGCAATTCCGCGAGGCCCAGCGTACCGCCTGGAACCAAGACGTACGCTATTTCCATTTTTATACTGTACACGATCCGCGCCCGCCGATGGTGCGGTCGGTCGAAATGGCGGTCGAAGTTCTGCGTGAGCGAAAGCTGGATGGCCGCGTCGGCATCGAGCTTTCGCAATTTTCACAAATTTGCGACCGCATGGTGGGCGAGCCGACCGTTTACTGGCAGGGCTATTACGACGCGTTTCGCGCAAGCTGCCGCGAAGTCGTTGACGTTGCGCCCCTGCTGGCTGAAGTGCGCATGATCAAAACGGCGCAGGAAATCGAACGCATGCGTCTGGCCAACGAATTGGCGGCGATCGGCATGGAGTACGCGCGAAAACACATCAACCCGGGAATGAAAGAGAGTGAAGTGGCGGCGATGATTGAAGGCCACATTCACACCGTGGGCATCGGCTACAAAGGCGAGGTCGAAATGGCCCGCGCGTTCACGCTCGTGTGGTCGGGGAAGGGCATTGCAACGTTTACCGCAACGACCAATCGCCCAGTGATTGAGAATGAGCCGACATTAGTGGAGATTTGGGTTTGCGCGGACGGTTACTGGACCGATCTCACTAAGAATATTTGTCCGGGCCGTCTCACGCCGGAGTACAACAAGTTGCTCGATCAACTGCTGAAGGTTTTCTCGGATGGCATTGCGTGCGTTCACGATGGCGCTCCTTTGGGGGAAATCGACCGCATCCTGCGTCGAGGGATTGACGCCGCGGGTTACGCGGGTCAGCCGTCGCATCCCGTCGCTCACGGTGTAGGCGCTCGCGCACATGAGCCTCCTTATTCGCATCAAGCCGCGCCGGGGACCATGCGTTCCGGCATGGTGCTGGCCATCGAGCCTGGCGTTTATTGGGAAGGCGGCGGCGGCCTGCGCTTGGAAGACAATTTTCTTGTGACCGAGAGCGGCTGCGAAAAGCTATGCTCCTATCCCGACGATTTTCGTCTGTGAGGGCGATGGCCACGTCCTCAACGCGAGGGAAGACGGATGCAATGAACGAGGAGCTGGGCAAAGCGATCCTTTCACAGGTTCGCGAGGACGAACTCGTCGCCATGTGCAGCGACGTCGTGAACATTCCCAGCCCCACGGGCGAAGAGTTCGAAATGGGGCGCCACATGCGCCGCGCATTGGAAGAAGCCGGACTTTACGTTTCGTGGCAGGAGGTCGAGGAAGGCCGCGCCAATGTTGTTGGCTTGTGGGAAGGCTCGGGAAACGGCAAGAGCCTAATGTTCAACGGCCACATGGATACTTCCAACACCGGAAGGGAGGAATTCCTTACAGGAATTGGCTACAAGCCGAGAGCGGTCATCAAAGACGGTTTCATCTATGGCCTTGGCATCTACAACATGAAAGGCGCGCTGGTTTGTTACACGCAAGCCGTGAAAGCGCTCAAGCGCGCGGGAGTGAAGCTGGAAGGCGATCTTTTGATTGCTGCTGTCGTCGGCGAAATTGAGAAGACGCAGTGGAGCGACGAATTTGTCGGCAAGGAGTTTCGCGGCTACGGCGTTGGAACGCACCATCTGGTGAATCACGGCGTACTTCCCGACATGTGCATCCTCGGGGAGCCTACGGATATGCAGCTCGTGCTGGGCCACTACGGTACGGTGTGGGTTCGTCTTTCCGTGCATGGCCACTATGTGCACACCGGCTTCACGCGAGGCAAGCAGGAGTTAAGCTCGGTGTTTCGCATGAAAGAGATTCTGCCTGCGATTTACGACTGGATTGCGGAGTGGGAAAAGAAAGCGGCGTATGACGGGCAACCCGGAGTTGTGAACGTTGGCTGCATTCGCGGCGGTTATCCCTGGCGCGTGAGCCGCACTCCCGACCGGACCGACGTTTTCCTAGATGTCCGCGTGCCTCCCACGATGCCGTTGAAGGAAGTCCGCGTCTCCATCAAGCAGCTTGTTCTTGGACTTCGCAAAAGGCATCCCGACTACGGCGTGGAGTACGAAACTTTTGTTTCCGTCCCCGGCGCGGAGGTTTCCAAAGAGCACCCGCTCGTCAAAACGGTCGAAGCCTGTCATGAGAGGGTCTTGGGCACACCCGCCAAGCACTCCACGGTGCTATGGGACTCCGACGCTTCGGTGATGACGCGCTTTGGTATTGAAACGCTGAACTATGGGCCCTCCAGCGGTCCACGCGACGCCGAAGGCGAGAAAGTAGCCATCGAGACCCTCGTCAACACCACAAAGATCTATGCTTTGGCCGCAGCCGAGACTTGCGGCGGACACGGATAGAAGGGCAACGAAGCACCTCATGCCTACACAAAAAGAAATCGACCGCCGCTTTGTCAATCTTCAAGCGGCCATGTCCGGAAACCAACTCGACGCCCTCATCATTTGCGGCAACCAGTACGCGGGCTTCGAAGGCGCGATCCGTTATGTCTCGGGATTCGAAATCGTTCATCGCTATGTCTACGTTCTGTTGCCCGTCGCCGGCGAGCCGACGCTTCTGTTTCCGCGTGAAGCGCGTTGGATCGGGGACAAAAAGGCTCCTTGGGTTCGCAATCAGATTTGGGCGGAGATTCCCGGCAAATGGTTACGCGAGAAAATTGAAGAGAAAAGATGGACGCGGGTGGGCGTCTACGGCCTGGACTTTGTCATGGCCGTGCGCGACTACCGTGAGCTCCAGCAAGGCTCCTTCGCATTGGTCCCATTTGATTTTCAATTCGACATGGCGCGCGCGGTAAAGAGCGACGAGGAGCTCTCCGGCGTTCGCGACTCCATGGACATTATCCTCGACGGCTTCGACGCGCTCCTGAAATCCTATCGGCCAGGAAAGACCGAAGCGGAAATTATGGCCCCAGCAGTAGAGCGTTTCTTCGCGCGCGGCGCCGGTCCGCGGATGATGAACATCGTCCTCAGCGGGACGCGCGGCGAGGCCGAAGCGCACTTTAAAGTTCCTTCGCTCCGAACCGTCGCTGCCGACGATCTTTTGCTTTATTCGCTCGAAGTCACTGGCGAAGCGGGCTACTGGGTGGAATTTTCGCGGGCGCTGATTCAAGGCAAGCCCAGCGCGCGCACTCGCGCAATGAGCGACGTTTACCCCGAAGCTATGGAGGCGGCGCGCTTGAAAATGCACGACGGCATCCTGGCTTGCGAGGTTCACCAAGCGGCCGCCGATGTTTTTCAGCGTGCTGGCTTTGCCCTTGGACATCTCACGGGCCATTCCATCGGGTTGACCATGATCGAACATCCCGCCATCGGTGCGAACACGAAGATCGAGCTGAAAGAGAACATGGTCGTCAGCTTTCATCCGCAAGTTGTGGACCAGGACGGCCAAGCCTGTCTCTACACACAGGACACCTACCGCATCGGAAAAAAAGAAGGCGAGTGTCTGGCCAGCGTTCCGTGGAAGTTCTACTCCGGAGCGGAGGCGTGCAAAACAGCATGAGCGTGAAAGTCTGCATCGTCGGCTGCGGCGCGATTGGCAGCATTTTCGGAGCGCATCTTGCCCGGCTTGAAGATGTCGAGGTCCACGCGTTCGACGTGAACAAGAACCACGTTCGCGCCATCAACGAGCGTGGCCTCCGCATAAGCGGAGCTGCAGATTTTACGGCGCACCTTCACGCAACTTGCGCCGCTTCGCAAATTCCTACGTGCGACTTCGGCATCGTGGCCACGAAGAGCACACACACACGCCTTGCGATCGAGCAAACGAAGCACATCTTCGGGCAAACCGGCGCTGTATGCTCCGTGCAAAACGGAGTTGGCAACGAAGAAATTCTCGCCGTGCACGTCAAATATGTAATTCGCGGAACCACGTTTCCCGCGGGTCATCTCATTGAACCCGGCCACGTGGGTTTTGACATCAACGGTGATACCTGGATCGGGCCGTTTGAGCCGACCAACACGCCTTACGAATTTGTCGATAAACTTTCTGAGCTGCTCAATCGCAGCGGCATGCACGTCATTCCGCTCAAGGACGCACGCGGAGCGCAGTGGACGAAGCTTATTTTCAACGCCTCGACGAATCCCGTTGGCGCGCTAACGCTTCTGCATCATCGTGCGGCGACGCGGCTTCCGTCCACGCACACCCTTTTCAACGAACTGATCGCTGAAGGTGAAGCGGTCGCCAAAGCTCTGGGCATCGAGCTTCACGGCGATCCCCGCGGGCTAGTGGAAAAGGGTGCCAACGCTCCCGGAAAGCACAACGCCAGCATGTTGCAAGACGTGTTGGCCAAGCGCCAAACCGAAGTGGATTTCATGAACGGCGCGATTGTCGAATGGGGGAAAAAGACCGGCGTACCCACTCCTCTGAATCGAGCAATGTGGCAACTAATCAAAGGACTCGAGCATTCCTGGAGCGATCCGGCATGAACGAAGACCCCGTCACAAGCATTTGGGGAAGAATTGATTCATGATCCCGCCCTTCAAAATCGGGGTTTTGCAGTTAAGCATGGAGCCGTTGAACGAGACCGTGTGCATGGCACAAGCGTGTGAGACCGCGGGGTTCGATGTCTTTTGGCTGGCGGAAGCGTATCCCTGGTGGCGCAAGCATTCGATGGAAGCACGCTCTTCTACCGCGACGACCGCCATCGTCGCCCGCGAAACCAAAAGAATCGCCATCGGCTGGGGCATCATTTCCCCGTATACGCGTCATCCCGTGCAGATCGCCATGGAGGCCCGCGTCCTTCAGGAGGCGGCAGGAGAAGGCCGCTGCCTCCTTGGCCTTGGCGCCTCCAAAATCTTTATGAAAGAAATCGGCGAAGGCGAAAAGGGCAGGGAAGTCGGTCCCGCCACGGTAATGCGCGAAAGCATAGAAATCATCAAAGCCACGCTCTCGGGCGAGGAAGTGAAGTACGAAGGCAAAGCGTTTCAGGCTTTCGCGCCGGCGCTTAAGCCGGATGCGCGCGCGCCACGTTGGGAGCCCCCGCTGTACATCGGCGCAACCGGACCGGTTTTGCAACAGCTTGCTGGCGCGCTGACGCAAGGTTTGCTCACGGCAAGTATCACCACGCCGAAATTTGCCACTTATTCCCGCAAGGTGATGGAAGAGGGCGCGAAGAAGGCCAGCCGCGATGGCTCGCAACTCGACCTTGGGTGCGTGGTGGTTGGCAGCGTTGGCGAAGATCCAAAAACCGCGCGCGAAGGCGCCCGCGAAATGGCCGCCATGTATCTCGCCAACAAAGTTCAGAACATCAAGGGCTCCGCCGACACGCTTCTCGAATGTGCCGGCCTCACGCGTGAAGAAATTCAGCCCATTGCAGACGCCATGGAAAAGGGAGGCCGCAAGGCCGCGGCCCGCGCGGTTTCCGACGCCGCGCTTGACAAAGTCTGCCCCATCGCGGGCTCTCCCAAACAATGCATCGAAAAGCTGGAAGAGTATCGTGCCGCCGGCTGCACACAGATGATGTTGGAACTCTGGGGCGATGATCGACTGGCTCAAACGCGGCTGTTTGGCGAAAAAGTCCTGCCGCATTTCCACAAAAAATAGTTGGCCGCGGTATCCTAGGCATGCATAAGACATCGCATGCCAGAACTTCCAGACATCGTTGTGTATATCGAGGCGCTGGAGAAGCGCGTTCTTGGGCAGACGCTCGAAGGCGTGCGCGTGGTCAGCCCGTTTCTGTTACGCACTGCGAGTCCACCCCTAGCATCCGCCGGCGGCAAGAAAGTTCTGCGTCTGCGCCGCCTGGGAAAGCGCATTTGCATTGGCCTAGAGGATGACCTTTGGCTCGTTCTGCACTTGATGATTGCAGGCCGCTTACACTGGCGTCCTCGCGGTGTCAAAGTTTCTCGGCCACGCGGTCTTGCCGCATTCGATTTTCCGAATGGCTCGCTTTTTTGGACGGAGGCTGGCTCTCAAAAGCGCGCGTCGCTCCATGTTGTGCTCGGGGAAGACGGGCTGCGGGCGCTGGATCCCGGTGGCATGGAAGTGTTGGATTCCGACGCTTCACAGTTCGCCGCCGTTCTTCTTTCCGCCAATCACACGCTGAAACGCGCTCTCACCGATCCGCGCCTGTTTAGTGGCATCGGAAACGGTTACTCCGACGAAATCCTGTTCGAAGCGAAGCTTTCGCCGCTCGCGCTGACACAAAAGATGACGGCGCCAGAGGTTACCCGCCTGCACCAGGCCACTCGCACCACGCTAACGCGTTGGACCGAACGCCTGCGCTTGGAAGCGCGCGGAAAATTTCCCGAAAACGTGACCGCCTTCAGAGAAGGCATGGCCGTGCACGGCCGTTACAAGCAGCCATGTCCGCGCTGCGGGACGAAAATCCAGCGCATCCGTTACGCGTCCAACGAAACCAACTATTGCCCCACGTGCCAAACCGGAGGAAAGCTTCTGGCCGACCGCGCTCTCTCGCGTCTGCTCGGCGAAGACTGGCCGCGCACGATCGAAGAACTCGAACTCCTGACCTCTAAGAGAAGCTAGCACCGCGGTCGCGCTGTGCGGTTGTTTTTTTCAATGCAGGATGGCTGCGATGGCTCCGTCTGCAATCAACGCGGAGACTGCTTCGATGTCCGACGCAAGTGGACGGTCCACGGAAAGCACGCGGGACTTCGCGCGAACCGCTTCATAGGCCTTCGTCGCGAGCTTGCCGGTCTTCAGCGGCGTGAGCAAATCGATCCCCTGGCACGCGCAGAGCAGTTCAATCGCAATCGCATTTCGCAGATTTTTCAGCATGCGGTCAAGCCGGCGCGCTCCGCTCATACCCATGGAAACGTAGTCCTCCTGATTTCCAGAGGTGGAAATGGAGTCCACGGAATGCGGTGTGGCCAGCGCCTTGTTCTCACTAGCCAGAGCCGCTGCGGTTACCTGCGCGATCATGAATCCGGAATTCAGCCCCGGCTCCGGAGTCAGGAATGCGGGCAGCATGCTCGTGAGCGGATTGGTCATCTGCTCGACGCGGCGTTCGACAATACCGCCGAGCGTAGCGAGGGCAATTGCCACTTGATCGGCCGCCATCGCCAGAGGCTGGCCATGAAAATTTCCGCCGTTGACAATGTCCCCGCTTTTGTCATTCCGTACGAACACCAGCGGATTGTCGGTTGCGCTGTTCAATTCCACGGCGGCAGTTTCCCGCGCTTGCGCCAGTGCATCGCGCACCGCGCCGTGAACTTGCGGCGTGCATCGCAAGCTGTAGGCATCCTGAACGCGAGGATCCTTTTCGACCGCGCGGTGCGACTCGCGAATCTGGCTTCCGTCGTTCAAGTGGGCAAGGTTTCGTGCGGTAGTTGCCGCGCCAGCGTAGGAGCGAGCATGCATGATGCGGGCGTCAAAAGCACCCGGACTGCCGCGAAGCGCGTCGAGCGAGAGCGAGGCGGCAACGTCGGCGGAGTCCGCCAGGATGTCCGCCTCGCGCAACGCCAGGCTCAGCAACGCCAGCATTCCCTGCGTGCCATTCAACAGCGAAAGTCCCTCTTTCGCCTCCAACTCGAGTGGGGCAATTCCCGCGCGCTTCATCGCTTCGCCGCCGCGCAGGGTTTCGCCGCGAAATATGGCTTGTCCTTCACCAATCAGCACATGCGCCAGATGCGCGAGCGGAGCAAGGTCGCCGGAAGCGCCAACAGACCCTTGCGATGGAATCACGGGATGCACCTTTGCGTTCAGCATCTCGCAGACGGTTTCCACGACACGCGGACGTACGCCGCTGAGTCCTTTTGCTAGTGCATTTGCACGCAGAACCATCAGCGCGCGGGTCTCGGCCTCGCTCAGCGGTTCGCCCACTCCGCTCGCGTGCGACCGCACAAGATTGACCTGGAGTTGCCGCACTTGCTCGGGAGAAATGCGCACCGACGCGAGTTTGCCAAAGCCCGTATTGATCCCGTAGGCCGTGGCGCCCGAGGCCACAAGCCGCTCCACCACAGCGCGAGAAGCATTCATGCGCTCAACCGCCGCAGGAGCAAGCCCCACAGTTCCGCCGCGCAAAGCCACCGCGTAGAGCTGAGCGAATGTCAGGTCGTTGCCCGTCAGCAAGACGCTCATGCACGGCTCCGGTGCGGTTCGGGCACTCCCGCTGCGACCATAATTCGCCGGTATTTTTCAGGCAGCAATTTGGGCCGTCCGTTGCTTCCGCAAATCACGTGAGTGGTCTCGCCATTGGCTAGAACCTTTCCGTCCGCGTCGCGAATCACTTCGTAGGAAAAGACGATGACGCGGTTCTTCGACTCCCTGATGCGCGTACGTATGCGCAACTCGTCGTCATAGCGCGCGGAGTCGTGATAGCGGCAGTGAACGTCGGCCACCACGATCCGGCAGTCATCCTCTTTTTCCATCCTTTTGTATTCCACGCCGAGAGAGCGCATCAGCTCCACGCGACCCACTTCAAACCAAATCAGAAAGTTCGCGTGATACACGACTCCCATCTGGTCGGTCTCAGCGTAACGCACGCGCACTTTTGCATCGTGATATTCGAGCATTCGAATCTCTCTGTCTATTCCGGCTTGCCCTGCCAAACGGGTTTGCGTTTCTCGAGGAATGAGGCAAGGCCTTCCTTGAAGTCAGGAGTGCAGCGAATGCGTGCGTTCTCCAGGATGGCGCGCTCGAGGTCATGGTCAACGCTCGCGGCCGCCGACGAAGTCATCAAACGTTTTGCGCGCGAGAGACTCCCAGGGCTCGCCGCGATCAGCACCTCGGCCAGCTCCTTGCAACGAGCGAGAAGATTCTCGGCGGGAACGATTTCATTCACCAGTCCAAACTCTTTGGCTTCCGCGGCTTCCAGGATCCTCCCCGTGAGCAACAGGTCCCGCGCTTTCTTTTCGCCAATCTGCCGCGTGAGAAACACCGAAACAATCGCAGGGAGAAATCCAATCTTTACTTCCGTGTACCCGAACTTGGCTTCAGGAGCCGACAGCGTAAAATCGCACAGCGTGGCAATCCCGCATCCACCCGCCAGCGCGGCTCCGTTCACCGCGGCGATCAGCGGCCGCGGATAACTCCAGATGCGCCGGAACATTTTCGCCATGCGCCGGGAATCCTCCTGATTCTCCGCGGGAGACTGGTGCGCAATGGCTGCTAGCATTTCCAAGTCCATGCCGGAGCAAAACGCTTTTCCCGCGCCCGTGAGAATTGCCACGCGAGCATGGCTTTTCTCGATTTCATCCAGCGCCGTTTGCAGTTCGGCAATCATGGCCGCCGACATGGCGTTGCGTCTGTCGGGACGGTTTAACGTGATGGTCGCGATCTGCCTCGCGATGTCAAGAATTAATGTCGTGTACATCAGCCAAATCTCCTCTCAATTCACGAGCGGAGCATGAGCATATTTTGCGCGAATCTCGTTGGTCATTTCGAGCACCCTCGAGAGCCTCTTCGTTTCGAACCCGGGATCAGCGCCAGCTTTGCGAAGCGCCGCAAGCACGTCCTCCGTTGCGATGTTGCCGACCAGATTATCTCCGGCAAAAGGGCAGCCGCCAAGCCCGGTCAGCGCGCTGTCAAAGCGGCGGCATCCCGCCTCATACGCCGCAAGGATTTTTTCTTGCGCATTCTCGGGACGGCTATGAAGATGAACGCCAAGCTCGATTCCCGCAACGTGGTCTTTCACCTGGCGGTACAAGTCGCCTACCAGTTCCGGCGTTGCCGTGCCCACCGTGTCCGCCAGAGAAACCGTGCGAACGCACGTGTCTTTGAGCCACTCCAAAGTGTCGGCAACGATCTCCGGCCCCCAGGGTTCGTCATAGGGGTTTCCAAATGCCATCGAAATATAGATAACCAACCCACGATTCGCCGCGACCGTTTCCTTTTTCATTTTCTCCACCAGCGCGCGCGATTCGGCCCGCGTCATGTTGGCGTTCGCGCGGCGGAAATAGGCCGAGACTGAATACGGGTAGCCAATGGTGGTTACTCCTGGCGTGGCCAGAGCGCGCTCCAATCCTTTTTCGTTGACTACAATTCCGATAATTTCCGGCGGTTCCACATTCGGTGGCAGGGAAGGGTTGAACTTGGCCATCACTTCTTCGCTGTCTGCCATTTGTTTCACATGTTTTGGCGAAACGAAGCTCACCGCGTCAATGTGCCGGAACCCCGCCAGCACAAGCTCTTTCAAATATTCAGCCTTATACTCAGTCGGGATGAAATCCGCGAGCCCCTGCCATGCATCGCGTGGGCATTCGATCACCTTTACATTTTTCATGTTAAGTCTGCAGAACTCCGGTCTTGAATTCCCCCATATGGGAATTTAGCGAAGCCGCTTCGAGCGCCCAGATGAGGGCCTCTCGCGCGTGCGCCGGGTCAATGATGGCATCGACCCATAGACGAGCAGCAGCGTATCGAGGATCCGTTTGATGCTCGTAAGTACCGCGGACGGCTTCGTACAACTCCTTCTTCTGCTTTTCGTCGACTTTCTTGCCTTCGCGTTCGAGTTGCTTCAGCTTGATTTCAACAAGAGTACCCGCAGCAGAATCGCCGCTCATCACCGCATAGCGTGCGCTAGGCCAGGCAAAAATGAATCGCGGGTCATACGCCTTTCCGCACATCGCATAATGGCCAGCACCAAAGCTTCCGCCGCAAATCACCGAGATCTTGGGAACCACACTGTTCGCTACCGCATTCACCATTTTCGCGCCCGCGCGGATGATGCCGCTCCACTCCGCATCTTTGCCCACCATAAATCCGTTCACGTCATGCAGAAACACAAGCGCGACGCGGTTCTGGTTGCAGTCCAGAATGAAGCGCGCCGCCTTCTCCGCAGACTCGGTATAAATTACCCCGCCAAACTCGATGCGTTTCTGGTCCGACCCGCGCGCGAGCGTGTGCACATGCTTCTTCTGATTGGCGACTATGCCGACCGCCCACCCACCGATGCGGGCATACCCGCAAAGCAGGGTCTCTCCATACTCCCGGCGGTATTCCTCGAATTCGCTAGCGTCCACGATGCGCGCGATGATTTCCCGCATGTCGTATTGCTTCGCCGGATCGCTCGAAAAAATTCCGTAGATTTCGTCCGCGAGATAGAGGGGCTCTCGCGGCTTTACATGGCTGAACGGAGAAGGGCCGGGTGCGCCGATTTTGTCCACAAGCGCTCGAATCCGTGCGATACACGCCTCATCATTTGGCTCGCGAAAATCCACCGTGCCACTGATTTGTGAGTGCATCTTCGCCCCGCCTAGCTCTTCGGCCGAAGATTTTTGCCCAATCGCCGCCTGCACCAAGGCTGGTCCCGCCAAAAACAACCCCGAGCCCTCCGTCATCAGGATGTGGTCGCACATCACCGGGAGATACGCGCCGCCCGCCACGCACATGCCCATAATGGCGGTAATCTGGGGAATGCCCATCGCACTCATCACTGCGTTGTTCCGAAAAACGCGCCCGAAGTCGTCCGTGTCTGGAAAAACGTCCTCCTGCAGCGGCAAAAACACGCCGGCGGAATCAACCAAGTAAATCGTGGGAATGTGATTTTCAATGGCAATATTCTGCGCGCGAATCACTTTCTTCGCCGTCATGGGGAAAAACGCGCCCGCTTTCACCGTCGCGTCATTCGCGATAATCATGAACGTGCGCCCGCAAACTTTGGCGAGCCCGGTAACCGTGCCCGCCGACGGCGCTCCTCCCCACTCCCCGTACATTTCGAACGCCGCGTAAATCCCAAGCTCGAAAAACTGGGTTCCTGGATCGATCAGTCCAGCAATGCGTTCGCGCGCCGTCAGCCGCCCTTTCTTGTGTTGCGACTCGACGGCCTTGGTGCCGCCGCCCTGGCGAATCTCCTCCTCTTCATTCTTGATTTGCGTGAGGAGCTCGACGATGCGGCGCGTGTTCTTTTCGAATTCGGGAGATTTGCGATTTGCAGAAGTTTTCAGGACGGAAGCGGACACGCTATGCCCTCACACAAGCTGGATCGTTCTTCGATGCTCATGGATCGATGTCCGTGGGTAACAAACGCTGCCCAGCAACGGCTCTCAGTATACGAGGTTTACCCGTGCGGTGCGAATCAAAGCGTCTGTTTGGCCGTCAAAATATCGTATGAGGCAAAGCGCTTGCACTCCGTCAAAACCTAGGTAATCTAGATGCAGGTTCCTCGGGGCACCTGCGAGCGTGGTCCAGCGATTGAGCGTCAATCTGTATTGATATGTATCCATGTGAAAGGAAACTTTGATGAAGGCGTTTAACAAGCGCGTCTTTTTGCTCGGAGCCGCAGCGTTCTTGATTTTTGGGGTGGCTTTCGCCGGACAAAAGCCGGCTCCCTCACAACCGGCTGCGCAAAGCTTAGCAAAACCCTCAGCGAAACCGCAGGCGTCCAAAACTGCTCCGATGCCCGCACCGCTGGAAGTGCCCCAGCTCAAATTCGAAAAATATAAGCTGCAAAATGGACTCGTGGTCATCCTTTCCGAAGATCACCGCTTGCCGATGGTCGCGGTAAATCTCTGGTACCACGTGGGCCCGGCGAACGAGCTTCCGGGGCGCACGGGATTCGCGCATCTTTTCGAACACATGATGTTCGAAGGCTCGCGCCACGTTCCCGGAAACGCGCATTTCCATCTGTTGGAGGCCGCTGGCGCGAGCGACATCAATGGCACGACCGATTTCGATCGAACGAATTATTTTGAAACGCTGCCCGCGAACCAGCTCGAGCTGGCGCTGTGGCTTGAGTCCGACCGCATGGGCTATCTTCCGGACAAGCTGGATCAGGCCAATCTTTCCAATCAGCAGGACGTTGTTCGCAACGAACGGCGCCAGAGCGTCGAGAACCAGCCTTACGGAGTTGTGGAAGAAGGATTGTTCCACCTGCTCTATCCCAAGGGCCATCCCTACTACGGCGACGTCATTGGTTCGCACCAGGACATTCAATCCGCGAAGCTCGAAGACGTCAGGAATTTCTTCAAGCTCTACTACGCTCCCAACAATGCCAGCCTCACGATTGTCGGTGATTTTGAGCCCGAGCACGCCAAAGAACTAGTGGAAAAATATTTTGGCCCGCTCAAGCGCGGCGAAGACGTTCCAAAAATCACAGCGAAAACTCCCCCCATCACCACCGAAAAACGCGCGGTGATTCAGGACAACGTGCAACTCCCCCGTGTCTACGAGGCTTGGCTGACATCGCCAATTTTTAAGCCCGGGGATGCCGAAGCGGATCTGACCGCAACAGTCCTCGGAGGCGGCAAATCGAGCCGTCTCTACAAAAAATTAGTTTACGAAAAGCAGATTGCCCTTGAGGTCGCGGTGAATCAGCAATCGCTGATGCTGGGCTCCGAGTTTCAGGTGCAGGCTACGGCTCGGCCGGGAGTGAAGCCTGAGGATTTGGAAAAAGCCATCAACGCCGAGCTCGAAGCCTTTCGCACCAGCGGTCCGACGGAAGAGGAACTCAAGCGCGCGAGGAATGTGCTTGAGTCGCGAATCATCGAAGGACTTGAAACACTCGGCGGTTTCGGCGGCGTTGCAGACCGCCTAAACAGCTATAACCACTATCTGAGTACGCCGGATTTTCTCGCGGCAGATATCGCCCGCTACGAAACCGCGTCTGTGAACTCGCTGAAAGCTTTTGCGCAGAACCAGCTTGGCAACCGTCAGCGTGTGGTGGTGTATGGTGTCCCCGGAAAGCAGGATCTCGGCGCCGAGGTGCCGACCCCAAAGGGCGAAGCGAAGGACACCGCAAAACTCGGCGGCCAGCCGGTGAACGCGGATGCTGAATGGCGCAAGGATCCGCCCAAGCCGGGCGCGTCGACCGCGCTGCATTTGCCGGTCCCTCAGGAATTCAAGCTTTCGAACGGACTGACGGTCCTCTACAGCGAAAGGCCGGGATTGCCGGTGGTGGCAGCGAGCCTGGTAGTGCGTTCCGGCAGCGGCGCGAATCCGGCGGACAAACCAGGCCTGGCAAGTTTTACGGCGCGCATGCTCCAGCAGGGAACTAGCACTCGCAACGCGCTGCAGATTGCAGACAGTGCCGCCGACTTGGGGGCCTCGCTCGGCTCCCGTGCGTCGATGGATAGTTCCAGTGTTGGCACGCAAGTGCTTACTCGGAATTTTCCTGAAGCCCTGGAACTCCTGGCCGACGTGGCTTTGCACCCCACTTTTCCGAAGGACGAAATCGAGCGCGTCAGGAAAGAACGCGAAGCCGCGCTGGTGCAGGAAAAGGATGATCCCTTCTCCGTAGCCTCGCGCGTCATGAGGAACGCTCTTTATGGCCCCCACAATCCTTATGGCTATCCGGATATCGGCACTTCCGAGTCGTTGAAAACCGTTTCACGCGAAGATTTGCTGAAGTTCTGGCAAGAGCACTATTTCCCGAATGACGCGGCAATCATCGTTGCCGGGAATATCAAGTTGACGACGCTGAAGCCGCTGCTGGAAAAGGCGTTTGCCGCGTGGAAGCAGGGACAGCCCACAGCCGCGCCGAGCGGGGCATTGCAAAGCTCCGAGGCACGCCTGATTCTTGTCGACCGGCCGGGCGCCCCACAAACGACTCTCGAATGCTATGAGCTAGGCGCAGCGCGTTCGACCCCCGACTACGCTCCACTGGAAGTCGTGAACACGGAGCTTGGCGGCTTGTTCTCCAGCCGCATCAACATGAATTTGCGCGAAGCCCATGGCTACACCTACGGAGCCGGCTCGACGTTTGCGTATCATCGGCAGCCAGGGCCATTCCTCGCCTATTCAGCAGTTCGGACCGACGTAACCGCTCCTGCAGTGACCGAAATCTTCAAGGAACTGCGACGGATGCGCGATACGCAAATGACTCCGGAAGAGATGAAGCTTTCGAAAGACTCCATCACGCGGTCCATGCCTGGACGGTTCGAACGCGGCGGCGACGCGGTGGGAACATTTGCTGAACTGTTCATTTACGATTTGCCGCTGGATTATTTTTCAAAATTCCCAGAGGCTGTTGACGCTGTAAATCCGGAGCAGGCCCAGGCGACCGCGCAAAAATACATTCATCCCGAAAAGATCGCCGTTGTAGCTGTCGGTGACCGCTCAAAGATTGAAGACGAGATGAAAAAGTTGAACCTCGGCAAAATTGAAATCCGCGACCCTGAGGGCAAACTCGTCCAGTAACGTAAACGATTGACCTGCAAGCGAGTCCCCGTTAAGATGCAAACGAGAACCGGGCGGAATTTCATCGCCCTGGGCTCTAAATCCGCCAAGGAGGCGCCTGTGCGAACGCATGAACAAGTTTGCGCGGGCGGGTGTGTCTCCGCGGCTCCTCTGAGCTGAGTTCATAGCGTCTAGGGCTCCTTCGAATCGACGGAACCACTCCCCCGCATCTCCGCTTCAATTCATTTCAAGTTGTCTTGATGGGCGCTAGCTGCGGTCGTGTGTTTCGTCACGACGGCCGGGAGGATACGGCAGTGTCGATTCTTCGATGGGGTTGGCATGACTATTTTGAAGCAGTTTGGAAGAGTACGGAACGCGGAACGACCGCGCCCGCTCGGGTCATCGCGCAGAACCGCGGACTTTGGCGGGTCGCGGGAGATTTCGCCGAATGTCCGGCGGACGTTGCGGGAAAGCTGCGCCTCGCCGCCGAAGAAGGCGCAGACTGGCCCGCGGTTGGTGATTGGGTTGCGGTGGAACTTCGCGACCAGGGAAAAGCCGCGCAGATTCAAGAAGTTCTTCCACGCCGGAGTCAGTTTGTCCGCAAAGTCGCGGGGAAGAAGATCGCCGAGCAGGTGATTGCCGCCAATGTGGATATCGCTCTGCTTGTTGGCGCTTTTGACGGCGATTTCAATCCGCGGCGCGTCGAGCGCTACTTGACGCAATGCTGGGAATCCGGTGCCAAGCCTGTGATTGTCTTGAATAAAGCGGACGTTTGCGAAGCGCCGCAAGGAAAAGTAGATGAAATGGAAAGGGTTGTCATGGGTATCCCCGTATGCGCGGTCAGCGCGAAGACCGGCCAGGGATTTGATGAGTTGGAGAAATACCTAACGCGTGGGCAGACAATGGTTTTGCTGGGCTCCTCCGGTGTGGGGAAGTCCACCATCGTGAATCGTCTTCTGAGTCACGCCGTTCAGCAAGTCCAAGAAGTCCGCGAATCGGACAGCCGAGGTAGGCACACGACCACAGCAAGAGAAATCTTTGCCTTACCCGGTGGGGCATTGCTGATGGACACCCCAGGTCTGCGCGAACTGCAGCTTTGGGACGCGGACCAAGGAATCTCGCAAACATTTGCGGATATCGAGTCACTATCAGGACGCTGTCGATTCGGAAACTGCCGTCACCAAGGCGAGCCGGGCTGCGCGGTGCAAGCGGCCATCGACGCAGGCTTGCTCGACCTTGCGCGGCTTGAGAATTGGCGGAAGCTTCAGCGCGAGCGGGCGTTCCTGAAACGAAAAGCAGATCCCGAAGCCAGCCACAACGAAAAGCATCGCATCAAACAGCTCATGCGCGGCGTACGTAAAATGTATCGCGACAGGGAAAAAGGCTAAGCACGTGGAACGAGCTTGTGGATGAAGTCCACGATGTCTTGCGTGGAAGTGCCCGGAAGAAAGATCTCAGCAATCCCGGATTTTTTCAGGCCGGAGATGTCCGCCTCAGGAATAATCCCGCCGACAAGCACCGTGACGTCGCTCATGCCTTTCTCGCGAAGAAGATTCATGAGCTGCGGACAAATGGTGTTATGCGCGCCGGAAAGAATAGAGAGGCCAATCACGTCGACGTCTTCCTGGACCGCCGCCGAAGCAATCATCTCGGGTGTCTGGCGCAGTCCGGTATAGATCACCTCCATGCCCGCATCGCGCAGCGCGCGCGCAATGACCTTCGCGCCACGGTCGTGCCCATCCAGCCCCGGCTTCGCTATCAGCACTCTGATTTTCTTTTCTGGCATGGGCTAGGTGATGGCGACTTCTTCGTAGGTGCCGAACACATCGCGCATGGCATCGCAGATTTCGCCGAGTGTGGCATAGGACTTCACCGCATCGAAAATGAACGGCATCAGGTTTTCTGTGCCTTTGGCGGCGCTGCGCAGGGCGCTGAGGCGGCGGTCCACTTCAGCCTGCGAGCGTTCGGCGCGCAGTTTGCGGAGGTGTTCGGCCTGGCGATGGGCGACCGTTTCATCAATCTGCAAAATCTCAAGCGGCTTTTCGTCGGACACAAAATCGTTCACGCCGACGATGATTTTTTCCTTCTTATCCACGGCCACCTGGTAACGGTAAGAAGCCTCCGCAATTTCGCGCTGCGGGTAGCCGCGTTCGATGGCCGCGACCATGCCGCCCATCGCGTCAATCTTTTCGATGTAGTCCCACGCGCCGCGCTCGACTTCGTTGGTGAGCGTTTCGACAAAGTACGAGCCGCCGAGCGGGTCCACCGTATTCGTAACCCCGGTTTCGTGCGCGATGATCTGCTGCGTGCGCAGCGCAATCGTCGCGGCAAATTCCGTTGGCAGAGCCCAGGCTTCATCGAGAGAATTGGTGTGCAGCGACTGCGTCCCGCCCATGACCGCGGCGAGCGCCTGAAGCGCCGTGCGCACCACGTTGTTGTAAGGCTGTTGTGCCGTCAGGGAGCAGCCGGCGGTTTGCGTGTGAAAGCGCAGCGCCCAGGAACGCGGATTCTTGGATTTGTAGCGCTCGACCATGGCTTTGTGCCAGATGCGACGCGCGGCCCGATACTTGGCAATCTCCTCAAAGAAATCGTTGTGCGCGTTGAAGAAAAAAGAAAGCTGAGGGACGAACTGATCCACTTCGAGCCCGCGGCGCATGCCCCACTCGACATACTCAAGTCCATCGCGCAGCGTAAAGGCCAATTCCTGAATTGCCGTCGAGCCCGCTTCGCGGATGTGATAACCGCTGATGGAGATGGTATTGAACTTGGGCGTGTTCTTGACGCCGAACTCAAAAGTGTCGATCACCAGGCGCATCGAAGGCTCGGGCGGGTAGATGTACTCCTTCTGCGCGATGTATTCCTTGAGGATGTCGTTCTGCAGCGTGCCGGAAATTTTCTTCCAGTCAGCACCTTGCTTTTCTGCCACCGCCAGGTACATCGCCCAGATAACCGCTGCGGGCGAGTTGATGGTCATGGAAGTAGTGACGTTGCCGAGTGGGATTTTGTCGAAAAGCACTTCCATGTCGGCGAGCGAGCTGATTGCCACGCCGCATTTGCCGACTTCGCCTTCGGAAAGCGGATGATCCGAGTCGTAACCCATGAGCGTTGGCAGATCAAAGGCCGTCGAGAGCCCGGTCTGGCCCTGAGAGAGGAGATAACGGAAGCGGGCGTTGGTGTCCTCCGCCGCGCCAAAGCCGGCAAACTGGCGCATGGTCCAGAGCCGCGTGCGGTACATCGTAGGGTGAATGCCGCGCGTATAAGGCGGAACGCCGGGCATACCAAGGTCGCGCCCGGAATCCCAGTCAGTTAAATCCGCTTCGGTATAGAGGCGGCGAATCGGATGCCCGGAAGTCGTGGTGAAATCGTAATTGCGCTCGGGGCTTTTCTTCAAAGCAGGTTGCAAGGTGTTTTTTTCCCATGCAAGTTCTTTCTCGGAGGGTTGCCGATGCGGAGAGGCTTCAGACGGAGTGAGAGTTTGCGTTGATCCTTTTGGCTTATCGCTCATTCCTTGGTTTCTCCCTGCGTCTGGCAACAAACAGGCAAGCATTTCTGATACCAATGCTATGCGAAAGGTAGGGGAGGGGCAAGCACCGGGAAGAAGGGGAGAAGGCGGCCGCACCTGCATCCATTCTCAGAGCAGAAAGCGCGGAGTGACCGTCATACGGATAGTGTAAGGAGGGTGTTGCTGCACCCTCCCACTTGGAGGTGCAACGGCTACGGGCTTACTTCTGACCGGCGTTGGAGAAGAGCTTTTCCACGCCGACGACTTGGCCGTGCAGCGTGCCGGGGATCAACGTTGCGCGTTCGACTTCGCCGCTTTGAGCATCGGCAATCGTGACGTGATTGACTTCCAGTGTCTTGCCGACGGCGCGCTCGTAATTGGCGCGGGCCTCGATCAGATCAGCAAGCGCGCGCAACTCAGTGCCCTGGGCCGTAATGTAGTCGCGCTGCGTGAGAATCACATTGTAAACGGTCGAAGCACCGAGCTGGTACTTCTTCTGCTCGGCTTCAAAAGTTTGCCGTTGTAATTCGCTGGCCTTGGAAGCGGCTTCGACACGGGCGCGGTCCTGCTGGAGAGCGATGTAAGTGTTGTGTACATCGAGCAGCGCGGCGTTCTTTAGCTGCTGGACCTGCATTTCGATCTGCCGCTGGACGAGCATGGCGCGCTGGTTGTCTGCCTGGAGGGAACGATTGCGTAGGGGAATGTTGATGCTCGCGAAAACGGCATAGTCCGGATTCTGGTTGTGAAACACAGAGCTCATCGCGTCGCTGAAACCCGCGAAGTTGGTTTTTGTGGTGACGGGAACATTGACGGGAATGAAAGCGTTGATTGGCGTCCCGGTAGAGTCGACTAGCTGCGTGCCGAGCTGGGTTTGCGAGGTCAAAGTTGTCTTTGAGTTTCCGGCCAGCCCCTGCGTGCCGTACCGCGCGCTAACCGTCGCGGTTGGTAGCAGCGCGTTGCGAGTGGCCTTCACATCGATGGCCGAGTTTTGCAAATTGAATTCCTGCTCGAGGAGGTCGGGCCGTTTTGCATAAGCTTCCTTCAATGCTTCCTCGAAACTAGGCGCTTCGGTTTGTTGTGGCGCCGCCGGCTTGTCGGTGGGAATGATTTGGACGCTGACGATTTTGGGATCAAGCGGATTGCGCGTGATGGCGTTCTTCAGCGCCTGCTCGTCCAGGAGCTGGATGGTTTGCGCCACGATGAGGTTCTGCTGGTTGGTGGCGAGTTCTGACTCGGCGCGCGTGACGTCGAGGGGCGCCATGGTGCCGATCTGGAGTTGTTTCTTGTTGTCGTTGTAGAGCTTCTCGGAAACAGCCACAGCTTGCTGCTGTACTTTCACATTCTCGCGAGCGTAAACAAGCTCCCAGTAAGCAGTAATCGTGTTGGTCGTCGTTGTGATAGCCTGCTGCGCGAAAGCGAGGTCGGCGATCTTGCGGTTGTTCTTTGAAATGATGATGTTGCGGCGGTTCACAGCCAAGCCGAAGCCGCTGAGCAGGTTCTGGTTTAGACCGACAAAAATAGACGATTGCACGTAAGGGTTAAAGAAGTTGGCGGTAGGGGCGCTGGAAGAGCGAGTGTTGTCATAGGTCACGGTCAAGCCTGTCCCCGTGGGGAAATACTGGGAATACTGCGTGTTGTACTGGTCGGTGTGAATGACAATGGAGGCGGCAGTAAGAGAACTCAAGCCTGTCCCGGAGATGAATGGGTTGTTGATGGGCACTTTGTTGTCGTCGAACGAGACAGAAGAAGTCAGCAAGGGATCATAAGACGGGAACGTAGACGAATACGGCGCGATATTCGCGGAGGATGCGGCGATGGCGGCGCCGGGCGTGCCGTAGCCCGAGGACCCCGCGTTGGCTTTGAGAATGCCCACATCGGCGATCCAGGGGTAGTAGCGTTGAACGGCAATGTCTACGCTGTTTTCAAGAGCGAGTTCGACCGCGTCCTGAAGAGAGAGTTCGAGCTTCCCGTCGTGGATCAACTGCTCAATACGCGGAGAGTTTACGACCGGGGACGGTTCGATTTTGATGGGCCGGTAAGGCGCAAAGAGGTTAGGAAGCTGCCTTGGGGCGCGCGTGTAGTGGTGTTTAGCGACCCCCAGGGAAACGGGCGTGGTCCCGGGGCTCGGCTTGGCTTGCGGGGCTGGCGCGGCCGGCGGATTTTGCGGAGTGCCTTGTGCAGCCGCCGTGGGAGTCGTTCCTCCTGCGAGCGTCACCGCAAGAATTGCAGCCAACAGCGGTCGTGCCAACTGCGTTGCTCCCGATGCCTTCGGGGCCACACGTAGCGAAGTCATAGCGCTCCTTACCCTCCAGATTTGTCCCCCAGGGGATTTTGTTGTGTACTTAAAGTTGTCTCAACTCTGTAAAACGTTCACGGAATGGAATTTGTTTCAATGAGATGAGCTTTTTGGGGCGCAAAGGTAACGCCGCCACTTCGTTCGGGAAACCCCCAAAATGTCATCAGGAACGATTGAATGCATCAAAAATGGCTCGCGCATGCATCGGCCGGGTGAAAAGCAGTCTAACAGGGGCCTCCCGCCTTGACAACGAAATGGAGCACGGCTAGGCTCACCGCAGGCTGCTGAGAATTCGACGTTTGGGAGCCGATGACGGTTAGCTGAGGGCTCATGCTGAAGCGCGAAGAGATCCTGAAGATGTTCGAGACGGCCGGCGCCATCCGCCATGGGCATTTTGAGCTGTCGAGCGGGCGGCACAGCGGGACGTACGTGCAATGCGCGCTGGTGCTGCAGTACCCGCGGTTTGCGGAAAAACTGGGGCAGGCTTTGGCGGAACTGTTTTCGGATGTTCGCGTGGATGCCGTTGTTTCGCCGGCGATCGGAGGGCTCATCATCGGGTAGGAAGTGGCCCGCGCGCTGCCTGATTTGAAGAGCGGCGTGCCCGGAGGAGTGCCGGCAATGTTTGTAGAGCGCGATGCGAGCGGAATGATGACGCTGCGCCGCGGATTTGAGATCAAGCCGGATCAACATGTTTTGGTCGTGGAAGACGTGTGGACGACCGGCGGTTCCACGATGGAGACGATTCGCGTCGTGGAAGAGGCCGGTGGCCGCGTGATGGCCGCGGGCGCGCTGATTGACCGCAGTGGGGGATCGATCGAGTTTGACGTGGAGGCGCAGTCGCTTCTGCAGATGCCCATCGGCAGTCATGAGCCGGAAGATTGTCCGCTGTGCCGGCAGGGCGGAGTCGCTGTGAAGCCGGGCAGCCGGTTCGCGCGGACTGCTCCGTGATCGAATCCCAATAGTCAAAAAACTCAAAGTCGAAGCGTTCAAGAGCAACGAAGCGAGGCTGGGTCGCAATCCCGGCGTTCTTGAACTTTTTGACTCTTTGACTTTTCAACTCTTAAACTCTCTGCTGCATGCGCCATTTCAAACTCACAATTGCCTACGACGGAACGGATTTTCACGGCTGGCAGATGCAGGGAAATAAGCCGACGATTCAAGGGGAAATCGTCAATGTGCTGCAGCGGCTTACGCAAGAAAAGATTTTTCTGCATGGCGCAGGCCGGACGGACGCGGGCGTGCATGCACTGGGCCAGGTGGCGAGCTTCAAAACACAGTCGGCGTTGTCGGCGCAGGAATTCCAACGCGCGTTGAATGCGCTGCTGCCACCTACAATTCGCATGGTCGCGTCGGAAGAGGTCGGGCCGGATTTTCACGCGCGTTGGTCAGCGCTGCGAAAAACCTACCGCTATCGTTTGTATCGGGGAAAAGTGGTGCCGCCGGCGCTTTGGCGGTACGTGTTGCACTATCCCTTTCCCCTCGATGAAGACGCGATGCGCGATGCCGCGGCACGATTCGTGGGGACACATGATTTCACGGCTTTTGCAGCTTCGGCGGACTCGGAAGACGAGGAACGCGGGCGCTCGACGGAGCGCGAGATTTATTCGTCAGGGTTAGCGCGCACCGCCGACAACGAGGAACTGGTGTTCACGGTAAGCGGGCGGTCATTTCTACGGTATATGGTCCGCAAGATGGTCGGGACGCTTCTCGAAGTGGGCCGGGGAAGGATCAAGCCGGAAGACATCGATCGTTTATACGAAAGCAAAGACCGCTCGAAGGCCGGCCCGACCGTGCCCCCGCAAGGGCTGGTAATGGTGGAAGTACAACACCAGGAAGCCTGGCGTGTTGGCAGGCCGTAGGACGAGGCTCGATCATCGCTTTCCTAAAAGCAGGCTGGGAGGCACCCGCTGCGACGGCGGAGCGAAAATCGGTTAGAATCCGGGTTATGGCTGCTACAGCCATCTCAATCGATACGCTGCCTTCCGTCAATCCCGCCACGGGACAAGTGCTGGCACATCTTGAGAAAACGCCGCCAGAAACGGTTGTGCGGAAGGTTACGCTTGCGCGTGCAGCTCAAAGAGAGTGGGCGAGAGTTCCGGTTCGCCAGCGCTGCAAGCGACTCAGCAGGCTGGGCGAGGTCCTGTTGGCCGCGCGGAACGAGTTGGCGGATGCCGTTGTCAATGAATCCGGGAAGCCGCGCGTCGAGGCGCTCTTTGCGGATCTTTTTGTCGCGCTGGATTCAGCGCAGTATTGGTCGAAGCATGCAGTGGATGCGCTTCGCACGGAGCGCGTTCCGCATCACAGCATCGCGGCGAAAGCCAAGTCCGGCGCTCTAGTCTATGAGCCGCTGGGTGTGATTGGAATTATTTCCTCGTGGAATTATCCGCTGGCCATTCCGGTGAGCCAGATTATTCCCGCGGCCGTGGCGGGAAACGCGGTGGTCTGTAAGAGCAGCGACTTTACACCCCAGTGCGGCGCGCTTATCGAAAGGGTTTTTCGCGACGCGGGATTCCCACAAGACCTTGTCGCCGTGATACAAGGCGGGGGAGAAGTCGGGCAGGCGCTGATCGAGGCGAGTCCTGACAAGGTTCTTTTTACCGGCAGCGTGGCGACCGGCAGGCGTGTCGCGGAAGCTTGCGCGAAAAGACTGATCCCGACGGTACTTGAGCTGGGCGGCAAGGACGCGATGATTGTTCTAGCGGACGGGGACCTGCAAGTGGCATCGAGCGCCGCCGTCTGGGGAAGTTACACGAATTGCGGCCAGGTTTGCCTGTCGGTGGAGCGGCTGTTTGTCGAACAAACGATTGCCGAGAATTTTGCGGCGCTCTGCGTGGAGAAGACGAAAAAGCTGCGCTTGGGTCCAGGCAGCGATCCCGGGACTGACGTTGGACCCCTCATTCGTCCGCAGCATGTCCAGCGCATGCTCGATTTGGTGGAAGATGCGGTCGCGCGCGGAGCAAGAGTCTTGTGCGGCGGCAACACGCGGCCGGACCTCGGCACAAATTTCTTCGAACCTACGGTGATCACCGGCGTTGATTCCTCGATGAAGTTGTTTCAGGAAGAGACCTTTGGCCCGATCCTGGCGATGCAAACCGTGAAAGATGCCGAGGAGGTGATTCAGCGCGCCAATGATTCACCATTTGCACTAGCTGCCAGCGTATGGACCAAAGATGCCAAAAAGGGGCGCGCGATCGCGCAACGGCTGCGCGCTGGCGCCGTCATGGTGAATGACGCCATCAGCTATTTTGGAATTGCCGAAGCTCCACACGGCGGATGCGGCGCGAGCGGCTGGGGTCGCACACATGGCCTTGCAGGACTCATGGAGATGGTGCAAACCAAATACGTGGACGTGGATGGGCTGCCGCACAGCGAAAAACCGTGGTGGTATCGCTATGGTGGTGATTTAGAACGTGCCGCGGACGCGTTTCTGCAATTTGAATTCTCCGGAGGAGTCCGCGCCAAATTTCGGAATGTCGGCGGTGCACTGAAAACCTTTTTTCGTGACCACGGTTTGTAGACTTGTAGGAAGGACTCCATGGCAGAAGAAACGGCAGCCACTCCGAAAATTAAGACCCGCAAGCCGAAGCAGCGCGCTTGCGACGAAAAGGACGAGAAAGGCAAGCTCTGCGCGGGGCACTTGAAGCGCTGGTACGACTATCCGAAGGAAGTGGCGGCGGTCATCGGCCCGAAAGCGGAGATCTATCGCTGCGAATTTTGCAAGACGCTGTATCGCCCTGATCCCGCGCAGCAGCCGCAGAGCTACACGCTTAGAAATTAGAGACTGGAAAAGGCGGCAGCTTGCGAGCTGCGGAGACCGACATGCAGCAAAACGAATGGATCTACGACTGGAATACGGCCACGCCGCCGCAGATTCCCCCGGGCACGCGCGTGATGCTCGATGACGAGACGCTTCGCGACGGCCTGCAGAATCCCTCGGTTTTTGACCCCAGTATTGAAGAGAAAATTGAAATTCTGCACCTGATGGAGTCGCTGGGGATCGATTCTGTAAATATTGGCCTGCCTGGGGCGGGTCCGCGCGCGGTGGCTCACACGGAAGCCTTGGCGCGCGAGATCGCCACGAACCGGATGAAGATCAAGCCGAACTGCGCGGCGCGAACGCATGAAAACGATATTCGCCCGATCGTCGAGATTTCCGAGCGCGTGGGAATCGCAATCGAAGCGGCGACTTTTCTTGGGTCGAGCCCCATTCGGCGCCTGGTCGAAGACTGGACTGTCGATCATCTCGAGCGCGCGACGGAAAATGCCGTGAAATTTGCCGTAGAGCACGGTTTGCCCTCCATGTACGTCACGGAAGACACGATTCGAACGGACCCGGAGACGGTGAAGCGGCTGTATGCAACGGCGATTCGCAATGGGGCGCGCGCCGTGGTTCTGTGCGATACGGTTGGTCACGCGACACCCAACGGCGCCTTCCATTTGGTGAAATTTGTCGTTGCAGAAGTAGTGAAGCCTTCCGGTGAAAACATTCGCGTGGATTGGCACGGCCACAACGATCGCGGCTTGGCCATCGCCAATTCGCTGGCGGCGGTTGCGGGCGGAGCGCACCAGGTTCACGGCGCCGCAAATGCGCTCGGCGAGCGCGTCGGCAACACGCCGATGGAGTTGATGCTCGTAAATCTGCGGCTGATGGGCTTGATTGACCGCGACCTCTCAAATCTCAAGACCTATTGCGAAAAAGTCGCGGCGTCTACAAAGACGAAGATCCCACCGAACTATCCCGTGATCGGCCACGATGCGTTTCGAACTGCTACCGGTGTACACGCAGCCGCCATTGTCAAGGCGATCCAGAAGGGCAATGAGCGCTTGGCCGATGACGTGTACAGCGGCGTGCCGGCGCACTTGTTCGGTCTTGAGCAGGTGATTGAAATCGGTCCCATGAGCGGCAAATCGAATGTCATTCACTGGCTGAGGCGCCACCAGATCCCCGCCGAAGATGCGCTGGTAAGCCGCATCCTAGATGCTGCAAAGCATTCCGCGCGCGTGCTCACGGACGCCGAGGTGCACGCGCTTTGCACGGAGCCCGCACCCCGTTGACGCGAAAAGATCCGAACGATGTCAACAGCGCCACGATGAAACGCGCGTTGGTTTGCGCTATTCTTCTGGTTATGCTGGTCCGCTCTGCCGCTCCATCCCAAGCACAGCGTCTGGCCGCGGGTTCCCGGCTCGCGGAGAACGCTCGCGTCCGCGCGGCGCTCGAGTGGCTTGGGCACAATCTCTCCTGGATCAATGACATACAAGTTCGCTTAACCGAAATTCCTGCGCCACCTTTTCAGGAACAAGAGCGAGCCGCGGCCGTAGGAGAGATGCTGACCGAGTCGGGTCTTGCCGTGCACACCGACAAGGTTGGCAACGTCATCGGTGAGCTGCGCGGAGCAAATGAGAATGAGGTCGTCCTACTCTCGGCGCACATCGATACTGTTTTTCCCGTGGGCACCAATGTGAAAGTCCACCGCGACGGCACCCGCATGACCGCGCCAGGCATTTCCGATAACGGCACCGGGATTGCGGCCCTGGTAGCCATTGCGCGGGCGATGGAGTCGGCTCACGTAAAGCCTGTGCGCACGATTCTGTTCGCAGGAAATGTGGGAGAAGAAGGGGAAGGGAATCTCCGCGGGATGCGCGAGTTGATCGAGACCTATCGGTCAAAGTTCAAGGCAGTCATAGTGCTCGATGGTTCGGGAACGGATCATGTCACCACGAAAGCGCTTGCCTCCCGGCGACTCGAAGCGACGATTACCGGACCTGGCGGACACAGTTGGTCAGATTTCGGGATGCCCAATCCCATCGATGCGCTGATCCGCGGTTCGGTTCGCTTTATCAACACAAAAGTTCCTGCCGGCCCGCGTACTACATTTAACATTGGCCAGATCGAAGGCGGCACTTCGGTCAACTCCGTGCCTTACGAAGCGAAAATCAAAGTGGATATTCGCTCGGAGAATGAGGAGGAATTGGCGCGCCTGGAATCCGCGCTTCGCGAATCGATTGCTGCGGGCGTGCGGGATGAGATGGCTCCTCCCCGTGACCGTTCGAAGGGAAATCTCGAATGGAAGGTGGATTTGCTCGGCAGCCGTCCGGGCGGGGAACTTTCACACGATTCGCCGCTGCTGGCCGCTCTGCACGCCGCTGACGAAATTGTTGGAAACCAGTCCCGCGTGGAGCGCTCTTCGACGGACGCAAACATCCCGCTCTCCCTGGGAGTTGATGCCATTTCCATCGGTGCCGGCGGAATGGGCGGCGGGGCGCATTCGTTACAAGAGTGGTACGACGCTACAGGGCGCGAAGCAGGCCTGAAACGCGCCTTGCTGACAGTTCTGGGGATCTCCGGAGTCGCCGAGGAGAAAGCTCGATGAAAACGGGAACGATTCGTCTGCGCGCTGTACTAGTGTCTTTCGCGATGGGTGCAGCAGGGTTAACTGCCTCCGTGTTTCACGCCGATGTCCGCGTTCAGGAAGCGACGAATACGAAGCACACGGTCTTCTATACGCATGGGCGGATTTACACGAATGATCCGGCGGAGCCCTGGGCCGAAGCCATGGCCGTCGCCGATGGAAAAATCACATGCATCGGAAAGATGGCCCATGTACTCCTGGACTGCGGGGGGAGCCAGCAGAGCGCGGAGACCGTGCATCTCAACGATAAATTGGTCATGCCAGGGTTTAATGACGCGCACGTGCATCTGGGCGGCGCTGGGGCGGATGCGCTGGCGGTTCAATTGAGAGGCGTCGCTTCGCCAGAGGAGATGCAAAAGCGAGTGGCCGAAGCTGTTGCGCATCACAAAGAAGGCGAATGGATCACCGGTGGCGGGTGGGATCACACGCTTTGGCCTGACAAGAGATTTCCGAACCGGCAGCAGCTGGACACCGTCGCTCCTAAAAATCCTGTGATTCTTACGCACATCTCCGGCCACGTGGCGGTGGCGAACTCGCTGGCCCTGAAAAAAGCCGAAATTGATAAGTCCACTCCCAATCCTCCGGGCGGCGAAATCGAGCACGATGGCTTGGGCGAGCCCACCGGAATGCTGAAGGAAGCTGCCGCCATGGCTTTGGTGCGCGTGCGCATTCCCGATCCTTCGATGGAAGAGCGCCGCCGGGGCCTTGAAATCGTTCTGTCGAACGTGGCGCGCAACGGCATCACCTCCGTGCAAGACAATTCGGCGTGGGAAGATTTTCAGGTCTACCAGCAGTTGAAAGAAGAAGGCAAACTCACTGCTCGCGTCACCGAATGGCTTCCTTTCAATGCTTCGCTCAACGAATTGCAGGACCGCCGCGCGCAGGGAGGCACCACGGACCCGTGGCTGAAAACGGGTGCGTTGAAAGCCGTCACGGACGGCGCTCTGGGTTCGCGCACCGCCGCGCTTCTCGAACCTTATAGCGACGATCCGTCCACCACCGGGATTTTCACCTACGATCCCGAGAAACTGCGCGCCATGGCCATCGAGCGCGACAAAGCTGGCTTCCAGCTAAATTTTCACGCCATCGGCGATCGCGCGAATCGCATTTGCCTGGACGTTTTTGAGGCGGTTGTGAAGGCGAATGGGCGCCGCGACCGCCGTGATCGCATCGAACACGCGCAGGTGGTCGCGTCAATGGATTTTCAGCGCTTCGCGCAACTCAAAGTGATTGCCTCGATGCAGCCCTCTCACCAAACCACGGACATGCGCTGGGCCGAGGATCGCATCGGGAGCGAACGCATCAAGGGTGCCTACGCCTGGAACACCATGCTGAAGGACGGCGTGCGTCTCGCGTTTGGCACCGACTACAACGTGGAACCGATCAGTCCATTTCGCGGACTGTACGCTTGCGTGACGCGCGAGCGCCCGGAAGGCGGCCCCAGAAACGGCTGGGAGCCGCAAGAGAAAATCTCGCTTGCCGATTGCATCCGCGCCTATACGAGCGGCTCTGCTTACGCGCAATTCGAGGAAGGGAAGAAGGGCGAACTAAAATTAGGCGAATACGCCGACTTCGTTGTCGTATCTGACGACCTCACCAAGATTCCGCCTGCGCAATTCACCAAGGTCCGTGTCCTGCGCACCGTCGTTGGCGGCCGCACGGTCTACCAAGCCAAGTGAGTTCCAGCGCCAACTCTTAGGCTTCCTGATTTCCTCCTGGCAGACGGTAGTCTTGGTTCAGAAGCGGGCTGTGAGGGGGCTCGCTCGCCACGGGCTGCCAATGACAAGACTAGTGGAGCCTCGTACCCCCACCCCCATATTTTTTGTAAATGCGCATTCTAAAGGACTTACGGCGTTGAATTGCGTAAGTGCACATTCTAAAGGACTTAAAGTGGCTGTATTTTCAACGAGTTGCGAGGGCCACGTAAGTGCGCATTCTAAAGGGGTTACGGATTGAAGCACCTCAGGAGTGTTTCCTCCGCGATCCGTCACTAAAGTTACGCCACTCCCAATGCAGACCTTAATATATTATAAAGTTATGTTCATGTTAAGGAGAAAACGCAAAAATACAGGTTGGAGTGCGGTCGACTAAGCTCTTGGTCAAGATGCCGGGGTGAAATTGGGGGCGGAGGTGGACCAACTCGGACGGGTACCGGAACTTCTATGCCTGGTTGTGGGCAAGGCGACGTCGACAATCTTTATGGAGACTTTAGAGTCGCTTTATATGGAAATAGTATTGACAAACGCGCAGCGAGGGGGATATACACCGCGGTCAGGAACGGTCCTGTTGCGCTTTAAGCTCTATGAAGCAAGCATAGAAGTGAGGCCGCGTGGATTTTAGCACGGGCTTGTGCAAGCGTTGGAAAACAGATGCGTTTGGCACTTCTGCATCTCAAGGGGAGTTGCTTGCACGTAAATCATCAGTCCCTGTGAAGAGTGTCAGGTGCCCTAGGCATTAGGATTCGTCGTCCAGGACTTGAGGAGTGTCGCAGGCGTTGAAGTCGCGAGTGATTTTATCGAGTGGTCTTTTAGTAGGAGGTGGTGGAATGTCAACCAAGCGAGTGGTTGTACTGGTCGTTGCCTTGTGTTGTCTCTTTGCTCTGACTCCATCGGCGATATTTGGTCAGACGGCAGGGTCGGGACTGGTAAAAGGTACGGTGTATGACAAGACGGGCGCGCTCGTGCCGAAGGCGTCGGTGGAGCTGGCCGGTCCTTTAACCGGCTTCAAATCCACTCAAATCACAGATAGTGCGGGGCAATTTACATTCGTGTCTGTTCCGCCTGGCACATACAAGCTCACGGTGAGCAAAGAAGGATTTCGCACTCAATCGATAACTGCACTCGAAGTGCAGATAACCAAGTCGGCCGAGGTGAACGTGACGCTGGAGGTCGGCCAGAAAGCCGAAGTCGTTGAGGTGCGGGCGGGAACCGCCGTTGAATTGCAGACGCTCGACGCCAGCGTTGGAAACGTCATGAACCAGGATGCACTGGAAAAGCTGCCCAGTCTGAGCCGCGACGCCACCGCCATTCTGCTGCTGCAGCCCATGACCGCGCCCGGCAACAATGGTGCGCCAGGTTCGGGTGAAGGCGATATGACTGGCGGGCAAGTGGCCGGCGCGCGCTCCGACCAGAACACCTTTATTCTGGACGGCGGCGACGCCACCAGCAACACCGAAGCGAGCGGCGGCTACGCACAACAGGCTGGCAGCGGCTTTGCCGCGACGCCGCGGGCCTCCGTGCCCACGCCAGTGGAAAGCCTGGAGGAATTCCGGGTCACCACCAACAACTCCAATTCGTTTTCGCGCTCGGCTGGCGGCGAGGTGCAGATGATGACGCGCCGCGGGACGAACGACTGGCACGGCGCAGTGTATGAGAACCTGCAGAACACCGACTTCAATGCGAATCTCTGGCAGTTGAATCGTGCCAATAAGCCGCGTCCCATCTGGATCGATAACCGCTTCGGCGGCCGCCTGGGCGGTCCCATCATCAAGGACAAGGCCTACTTCTTCGCGATGTACGAGGGTCGGCGCTTTAAGCGGGGAGTGAGCGACTCGAGACTCGTGCCCAGCACGCTGCTCAAGCAGGGCATCCTGCAATTTAAGGATGCCACGGGTGCCGTCGTTCCGTACGACCTGAGAACCAGCACGGCCTGCGTAGCGGGCGCCTGTGATCCGCGGGCAGCGGCACTAGGATTCAGCCTGAACCCAGTCATCTCGCAGATCTGGGGTTTCGAGCCGAACGGTAATAACACGAGCGAGGGAGATGGATTAAACACCATTGGGTTCGACTATTCGGTGGCCTCTATAGTCAACGAAAATCTCGGGGTGGCCCGGTTCGATTACAAACTCAGCAAGAATTGGGACTTCAGCTCGTCGTACCGTTACTTTGTCAACGACGCGCTGGGTACAGGGCAGAACGATATTGGGGGCCTTCTGCCCGGCCACATTAAGGGCGTGCCCACAGCCACGCGAAGCGTTCCCACGGCGCCTCGTTATCTAACGTTGGGTCTTATAGGGCGCCTCGGCAACACCATCACCAACGAGTCCCACTTCAATTGGCTGCGGCACTGGTGGGCTTGGGCGCCCGTGTCGCCCTTCCCACAGGTTTCCGGGACTGCTGCTGCGGTGCAGATTTTTAGCGAAAGCCGCGGCTCGGGCTTGGTTCCCCTCAACATCGATACCCAGAACGCCCGCACTCGCTCCTGGAACGGCCGGGACTACGCCTGGAATGACAACATGACTTGGCTGAAGGGCAACCACCTGCTGCAGTTTGGCGGCGAGATCCGCCGCGAGCATTTCAAGCACGTCCGGGATGACAAAGTAGTGGGCGGCCTCGCGACGCCGGTGTATTTTGCGCTCTTCAGCAGCGCCGACCAGAAGATCAGCGGCGCTGGCTACGCCCCGCCCGTGTGCGGCGGCGGCGTCAGCACCAACTGCCTCTTGTCGAGTGACGTGGGTCGCTGGAACAGCCTCTACGCGGCGGTCACGGGGTATCTCCGGCGCGGTACCCAGTTGCTCACGCGCCAGGCGGATTTCAGCCCCAACCCGCCAGGTACCCCTCTGCTTCAGGATACGATTGTTATGTGGTACGACCTGCGCTTGTCGGACACTTGGAGGATCAAGCCGTCGTTCACTTTGAGCTACGGTCTCGGTTGGGGCGCGCAAACGCCCCCTTACGAGACCACGGGCCGGCAAACCATCATGACCGACTTCGCCACGGGTCAGGAGCTCAACTTTGGCCAGTATCAGGCGGGCGTGATCAGCAGTGCGGCCCAGGGCCAGGCGTTCGTGCCGGAGTTGGGTTATGTACCCATCCGGAGTACGAAGCGCAAGTATCCCTATAACCCCGAATGGAACGACTTAGATCCGCGGCTCTCTCTCGCCTGGAACCCTTCGTTCAACCAGGGAATCCTGGGGAGCTTCCTGGGCAACCGTAAGACGGTCATCCGTGCCGGCTACGGGCGCTACCACGACCGCCTGAACGGCGTAGGCATCGTGATGATCCCCGCCTTGGGCGTTGGGTTCGGGAACGGCGTCGTTTGCCGAAGGGCGCTAGCGACAGGCGGCGGCGCTTGCGGTTCGTCGAGGACGAATCCGGCCAACGGCTTCCGCATCGGCGCGGACGGCAGTAGCCTTAACATGCCCAGCCTCAAGCCTATTACCGGGAGTGTTTTGGTCCCGGGCTTCACGGCGAATGCAAACAGCCCCTACGAGATCTTCGACTGGCGTATTGACCCGCATCGCAAAGTTGGGGTCGAAGATACCTGGACGCTAAGCGTGCAGCGCGCACTGCCCTTCAACTCGCTGCTGGAGGTCGGCTATGTCGGCCGGACAGCACACCACCTGTATAGTGCCGGGGATCTGAATCAGGTGCCGTATATGTGGAAAGCCGGCGGGCAGACCTTTGCCGACGCTTATGATGCTCTGCTCCATCAGATCGATGCCGGCACGTGCACGCTGCCTAAAAGCGGCTTGGCTACGGGATGCAATGCCCAGCCCTGGTACGAGACCATGCTGGCGGGCAACTGCGCGGGCTTTGCCAGTTGCACCCAGGCCATGCTGTCTGATCCGACCCTGGGTGGAGGCCCGGTGGACCCCACGACTTCCTGCGGCTTTCAATTTTGTGGCTTGGGCGAGTTCTCGAACGTCCTGGACCGGATCACGGGCAGCCACTGGTATGACCTGAGCTCGATCTTCGGGCCCACGACGGCTTTCGACACCCAGATCGACGCTTTCCAGGTCACAACGTCAATCGGCAATTCCAATTACCACGCGGGCTACATCTCCCTGCGCAAGCAGACGTCGCGTGGGCTGATGTTCCAGGCCAACTACACCTTGTCCCGCGCGATGGACACCATCGGGGTGACGCAGGCGAACACCTTTATCACTCAGTCGGACAACTTCCGGAAAGAGCGCGACTATGGTCCGTCGGCCTTCGACCGTCGGCACACGTTCAACATGTTCTTCGTCTATGACCTGCCCTTCGGCGGAGGGCACCGCTTCTCTTCGCACAACGCGTTTGACCGCGTCATTGGCGGCTGGACTGTGTCGGGAAACTTCAACGCCTCCTCGGGCCTGCCCGGAGATGTGTGGAACGGCAACAGTTGCGAGGAGTTCGGGAACGGCGACGGGTCGGGGTTCTGCAGCGCCCTCATTCCGCTGAACGGGACATTAAAGGCCAAGGCGCACTACAACGCGGACGGGACGGTGAACGCGTTTGCCGATTCGGCGGCGGCGGCGAACAGCTTCCGCAAGACCTACTTCTCCGATCTACGCCTCGGCACAGGTGCCATCCGGGGCTTCAACCGCTGGAACATGGATGCCGCGGTCAGCAAGGACATCCGCATTACCGAGCGGGTGAAGCTGGGATTCGCCGTGCAAGCGGTGAACGTGTTCAACCACATGGAGTTCCAAGACATTGCTCTTCGCGGCGGCGGCGTCTCGGGCTCCGACATTTCGACCCCGAGCCAGTTCGGTGCGCTGACCTCGCAGTACAGTTCGCCGCGGTTCTTGAATATGACGTTCCGCATCGACTTCTAGCGGTTTGGAAGCAACCGGGGGTCGGGCTTTGGCCCAACCCCCTTTCTTTTTTGCCGGCAGCCTATTGAGGTTGTGCCCCGACCTGTAGAGCGCTGGCCACGCGTGCAAGAGCAGTGCGTGCCTGTCCTGCATTCGGTCCGTTTGGCGCCTCTGCCAGATACAGGCGGTACTCTGCTGCTGCGTCGTCCCAGCGCCCGAGATGTTCTAGCGCGCGCCCGGCGATCACGTGCGCGCTTGCATATTCCTGATGCGGCAGGCTGTGCACCCTTTGGGCAGCCGCAGCAGCCTCCTGGTACTTGCCTTGCGTCATCTGGCCCAGCGCCGCAAAGGAGAGTGCCCAGGTATCGCCGGGATGACTACGCAGCCAGACTTGCAGGAACGGCTCCGCTTCGGCGTACTGCGCCTCGGCCACGAGGATTTGCCCGAGCGTGTGTGCGGCGACGGCATGGCGGGGATTCAGTTGCAGGGCTTTTGTGAGGTCGCGCCGTGCCCCTTCGCGATCGCCGTTTTGCAGTTCCAACTCCCCCAAGGTGCTGAAGGCGTCATCGTAGCGCGGGTACAGGCTTATGGCTTTCCTGAGACGTTCTTCTGCCTCGCGGCGGTTGTTCTTGCGCAGAGCGGCTTGCGCCTTCTCCAATTCCTTCACTGCGTTCTTCGGGGCCTGCAACTGGCCCGAAGATACGGCTTCTCCAGCCTTTGGCACCCCAACCTTAATAGTCGTGCGCCTTGGCTGCACGAACACGGTGTGTGTGTGTTCAGGCGTTTCCAGGGTGAACTCTTCGTCGTACATCTCGATTTCCGGGCCTACGATGAGAAGGCGGTGAAGGCCATCACCGTTGGCAATGAATTGCACGTAGCCCTTATCTGTGGTTGCCCCTCCCTCAATATTTCCCCATCCGTCGCGCAGGGTTACAGTTACTGACTTATTGTACGGCTCTCGCTCACCTTCCAGCATGATGACGATGTCTATCATGATGCCGCTGCCACGTTGTGCTGGGACGGGAACCGTTAGAGAGAGCAGATACGAAGCAAACAGGGCTGTCGCTGAGGCTGTGCGACACAGCGGATGAAGGATGCGCGGTCGATCCGGCCAGGGAAACAACAAGTCCACCCCCAAAGGATCTGCAGGCCATTATAGTCCTCGAGATGTGCAAGAACATAGAAAGCGCGTAAAATGTTGGGATACGACTGAGAATGGGGAGGCGAGTATGCGAGCGTCCTTTGTGCTCACCGTTACAACCTTCTTGCTGGCTCCTGGCAGCGTCGCACGTTCGCAAGTCGAAGGCATCGATCCAGACGCGTTGAACAGGCGGTTTGAAAATCTCCGTGTGATTCAGCGGTTCGGCGGCGGTTACATGAACGCGCGGGAGACCTTATTTGCTCCGGTGCCGTACGAAGTCAGGGAGTACTCCAAGATTCCCAAGAAGGCGCGAGCGGAATTTGAGAAAGCAAACGAGGCGATGCAACGCGGAGAATACAGCAAAGCGAAAGAAGAGTACGAAGCCGCCATCTCCGTGTATCCCGACTTTGCGCTTGCCCACCATAACCTGGCCGTGGCAGCGATGAACCTGAAAGACCCGCAACGCGCACGCGACGAATTCCATGCGGCTATCACGATCGATCCCGGGACGGCAGCGGCATATCAAAACCTGGGCGTGCTCGAGATCCAGCAACAGGACCTCGCCGCTGCCCTGGAACCTTTGCAGACCGCTAATCGTTTGAATCCCCTCGATCTGAAGACGCTCACGTTGTTGGCATATTGCCAGGCGCTCACCCGGCAATTCGAAAAAGCGGTGTTGACGGCGCGGCGCGTCCATGATTTCAAGCAGCACGCCGGGTATGCTTATGTGCACATGATCGCCGCCACGGCCCTGCAGTCATCAGGCAAACCGGAGGAAGCGATCCGAGAATACAAGCAGTTCCTGGCCGAGGACCCAGACGATCCGCGAGCTCCCGCTGCCAAAGAACAGCTTCGCAAGCTGCAGGCGGAAAGCCGCTAACTCCATCCTTTTTGACGAACATTCCCAAGCGCTAGCTAAATGCTATCTATTATTTTGCTGGCTGGGCCAGTTTGACGCGAATCGCTCGCGCTCGAGCCTCGAATGCCTCAGCTTATGCCGTTCTGAGCAAGCGGGCGTAGTTCCCTCCGCGAGGGACCCACTGTGAGGCTCGTAAAAGCTGGTGGAGTTTTGCTAGAATTGCCAGAAATCTGTGTCTCTCCCAAACTCCTCGCGATTCTCCGCTGTTTATACTGATTGCTCATGGTTGCGCTTCCACTGGCAAGCCTGGAAGGTGAGGTACGCTCGGGTCAGATTCGCGTGGGGCGGTATAGTCTGCTTACTCTTGTTAACGGTCGCTCTCGGGCGAAATCATTCCGTTGTCACACCCGTTGCGGACTTCGTGGACGTGGCTGCCAAGTCCGGACTGCATGCTCCCCTTGTGTTTGGAGGCGAAACGAGCAAGAAGTACATTCTTGAGAGCACCGGCACTGGAGTGGCTGTATTCGATTACGACAACGACGGCTGGCCCGACATCTTTTTCGTGAACGGTTCGACACTCGATGCTGCCGGTAAGCAACTGCCGTCCAACCGTCTTTACCGCAACGCTCACGATGGAACCTTCGTTGATGTTACCGAAAGTGCAGGGCTGGTCGCGTCGGGTTGGGGACAAGGAGTTTGCGTCGGCGATTACGACAACGACGGCTGGGAGGATCTCTATGTCACCTACTACGGCAAGAATCGTCTCTACCACAATCGTCACGGTGCATTTGAAGAGGTTACGGAGCAGGCGCAAGTAAGCGGGGACGGCACCCGTTGGAGCACAGGCTGTGCCTTCGTAGACTACAATCGCGACGGCCTGCTGGATTTGATCGTTTCCGAGTATGCCCGGTTTGATCTCAGGACGGCGCCCCTGCCGGGAGCAGGCCCAACGTGCCTATGGAAAGGCATCGCCGTGTTCTGCGGCCCGCGAGGGCTGCCCGCGGGCAAGAATGTCCTATATCGTAATCTTGGCAACGGCCACTTCGAGGACGTCACTGCTGCGGCGCACGTTGACCGCACTACCGGGCACTACTGCTTCAGTGTCTCGCCTCTGGATTACGACGATGATGGCTGGCCGGACATCTACGTTGCCTGCGATAGCGCCCCCAGCATTCTCTATCATAATAATCGGGACGGCACGTTCACTGACGTTGGTGCCATCGCCGGTGTGGCGTACAACGAAGACGGCAGAGCACAGGCCGGAATGGGGGTAGCGATTTCAGATTACAATTGCGATGGCCACTTGGATGTTTTTCGAACTAACTTCTCTGAGGACACATCAACACTCTACCATAACAACGGGGACGGGAGTTTCAGCGAGGTGACTTATCCCAGCGGAATCGGCCTGAATACCAGATATCTGGGATGGGGAACGGCCTCTATTGATTTCGATAACAATGGCTAGCCTGATCTTGTACTCGCAAACGGTCACGTGTACCCGGAAGTGGACCAGCTCAATCTCGACATAGCGTACAAGGAACCACCGGTTCTCTACCGGAATAATGGTGATGGCACATTCTCCGATGTATCCAAAGTGGCCGGACCGGCTCTGAGCACACGCGGCTCGGGCCGCGGCTTGGCAGTTGGGGATTTTTGGAATGATGGCCGGCAGTCCATCGTAATTGCCAACATGAATAGTTCGGCGAGTTTACTGGTAAACCGCATACGTTCCGCCAATCACTGGATCGAATTCAAGACCCTCGGGACTCGTTCCAATCGGGACGGAATCGGGGCGAAGCTCACGCTGGTAAACGGTTCGCGCCGGTGCGTCCAGGAAGTGCGTAGTGGCTCGAGCTACATCTCCAACCATGACCGGCGTGTTCATTTCGGGCTCGGTGCGAAACCTGCATTGAAACGGCTCGAGGTGATTTGGCCCAGCGGCCTTCGCGAAGCTTTCAGTGATCTGCCTATCGATACAATCGTGGCAATCACCGAAGGCAAGGGAAAACAAGAAAGCTCTGTCTCGGAAAAGCGATGATGGAGAGACAATCGAAACTAATGCGTGGTGTTACAGGAGTCTGCCATGTCGTGCTTTTGGAAAGTGCCAGTCTCGGTAGTCATTTATGCTGTGTCGACGCTTGCTCAAACCCCTGACGAACAACTTGTCGCCGTTCGCGCGCTGCTTCAAACCGGCCAGACTGACGCTGCGATCGTAAAGTTGGAGGACGTCGCTGCGCGCCACCCGACCTTGGCGGGCTTACAGCACGAGTTGGGCGTTGCCTATTACACGAAAGGAAACTATCTCATCGCGATCAAACACTTAGCCCATGCCTTGAAACAAGAGGCAGGCGATCGCGACGTTGCCCAGTTGCTGGGGCTCTCGTACTACCTCACGGGCCAGCCCGCGGAGGCGATTCCCTACCTGCGACAGTTCCAATCGGCGGCTGACGGTCGAGCGCCGGATGCCGCCTATGTGCTCGCGTTGTGCTATGCGCTTACGAAGCAACACGATGAGGCAATGCGTGTCTTTTCGCGGCTGTATGATCTGCCGGCGGATTCGCCCGCGACGCATCTTATCTTCGCACGCGTTCTATTGTTGCAGGGGCTCGATCTTGTTGCCGAACGTGAGGCCCGCGAGGCTTTGCAACAATTTCCCACCATCCCGGAAGCTCACTTCGTGCTGGGGCAGGTGGCTCTCTATCGTGCGGATCTTTCTGAGGGGATTGCCGAATTTCAGACAGAGCTTAGGCTCAACCCCGGGTTCGCACCGGCCTTCGCTCGATTGGCAGAAGTGTATTTCCGAGAGGGCCGTTGGAACGATGCGCAAACCGCCGTGCAGCGGTCGATCTGGTTAGATGCGACGTCGGCCGAATCGCACATTCTGCTCGGCAAGGTGCTTCTCCACAAGAGAGAATTCGTGCAAGCCCTGCGCGTTGTGCAGCGGGCCATTTCAATCGACCCCAATAACTATACTGCTCATCATTTGCTCTCTGAAGCCTACCGCGAAACAGGTCAGCCTGACTTGGCTACGCGCGAGATGCGGATCGCCGCACTCCTGGAACAGCGACAGGTAGCTCACGATCACAACTGAAAACTGAGAACTGCTAGCGGCCGTTGGAGTAGTACTTCACGTCGACGGGGTCGTACATCGTTGCGGTGGCGGTGTGGGAGTTTTCGTAGGCGTCGATGGAGGCGGCGTGCTGCATGGAGGTGCCGATGTCGTCGAGGCCTTTCAGTAAAACTTCTTTGCGCGATGGCGCGATTTCGAATTTGAACATCAGGCCGTGCTTGTCGGCGATGGTTTGATTTGGCAGGTTCACGGTCAGCGAGTAGCCTTCTTCCTTTTCCGTGCGCTGGAAAAGTTCCTCGACCTGCTCTTCGGAGAGAGTGGCGGGAAGAATCCCGTTCTTGAAGCAATTGTTGTAGAAAATGTCGGCGTAGCTTGGGGAGATAATGACGCTGAAGCCGTAGTCCTTGACGCCCCAGGGCGCGTGTTCGCGGCTCGAGCCGCAGCCGAAGTTCGCGCGCGCCAGCAAGACCGATGCGCCTTTGTAGCGCGGAAAATTCAGTACGAACTCCGGATTTGGCTTCTCGCCCGGCAAGTAGCGCCAGTCGTAAAAAAGGATTCGCCCAAAGCCTTCGCGCGTCAGCGCTTTGAGAAATTGCTTTGGCACCATCTGGTCGGTGTCGACGTTGACGCGATCCAGGGGCGCGACCATCCCAGTATGTGTCATAAACGGTTGCACGGTCTTCTTGTCTCCCCAAGGGTCAGCTACACAGTTAAAAAACACTTATTACTGTTGGGCCCCGCGCTCTATGCGTGTCAAATACCATAGAGCCGCAGAGGTATAGATTGCCATGAGTCCACTTAAAATGATCCAGCTTCGAAAGGAGTCAGTATAAATTGCGTTCGCGGCTGGCCCCGCCATTAAGACCAGTCCAAAGAATGCAACGACGACACGGCGTTTTCGATCGTTTCGTGAGTGCATCGTACCCACCTGAAACCCTACTCGACGGACTCCACCGCAAACTGCCGCACATCTACAAAATGACCAGCGATCGCTGCCGCGGCGGCCATGACCGGGCTGACCAAGTGCGTGCGGCTGTCCTTGCCCTGGCGGCCTTCGAAATTGCGGTTCGACGTGCTAGCGCTGCGCTCATGCGGAGGCAGTACGTCAGCGTTCATGCCGATGCACATGCTGCAGCCTGCGTCGCGCCACTCGAAACCGGCCGCCGTGAAAACTTTGTCCAGGCCTTCCTTCTCGGCTTCCGCTTTGATGCCGCGTGAACCCGGCACTATCAGCGCCTGCTTGATGTTTTTCGCCACGTGCTTTCCCGCTACCAAATTCGCCGCGGCGCGCAAATCGTCGAGCCGTGAATTCGTGCACGAGCCGATGAACACGCGGTCCACAGGGATATCGACAATCGGCGTGCCCGGCTTCAGTCCCATGTATTTCAGCGCGCTTTCTGTCGCTTTCTGGTCGTTGGGATCTTTGAACTCATGCGGATCCGGCACGTGAGCCGTCACGCTCGTGACCATCCCCGGATTGGTTCCCCACGTAACTTGCGGGGCGAGCTGTTCGGCACGAAGTTCGATGGTCATGTCGAATTTCGCGCCGTCGTCACTGCGCAACTGCTTCCAGCGCTCGACCGCTTCCTGGAACGGTTTGCCGCGCGGCACAAACGGCCGCTCTTCGAGATACGCGAACGTCGTTTCATCCGGCGCGACCATGCCGGCGCGCGCGCCGCCCTCGATCGTCATGTTGCAGACGGTCATTCGGCCGTCCATTGAGAGCGCGCGAATCGCTTCGCCGCCGTATTCCGCCACGTGGCCGGTCCCGCCGCCGATTCCAATTTTTCCGATGATCGCCAGAATAATGTCTTTTGCCGTGACGCCTTTGGGCCGCTTGCCGTTCACCAGAATGTGCAACGTCTTCGAGCGCGACTGCACCAGGCATTGCGTAGCTAAAACGTGCTCGACCTCACTCGTGCCAATGCCAAACGCCAGCGTGCCGAACGCTCCGTGCGTCGACGTATGGCTGTCGCCACAAACAATGGTTTGTCCCGGCTGGGTGATGCCCAGCTCCGGTCCGATGATGTGCACGATGCCTTGGTTGCGGCTGTTCATGTCAAACAGGCGCACGCCAAAGTCGCGGCAATTTTTCTCCAGTGCGTCGAACTGAAGTTTGGCGTCGTTATCGAGGATGGGCAACGTCCGATCGGTGGTGGGAACGGAATGATCCATCACCGCGAAGGTAAGATCGGGACGGCGCACTTTGCGTCCTTCGGCGCGGAGGCCTGCAAACGCCTGAGGCGAAGTGCCTTCATGGATGAGGTGCCGGTCAATGTAGATGAGCGCGCGCTGGCCCGGCTCTTCCCAGACAACGTGGTGGTCCCAGATTTTTTGGTAAAGCGTTTTGGGTGGCATGGCTGTTCAATGTGGATTTTAGCACTCCTGCGTTGCCGCGCAAACCGTAAGGAAACACACCAGCGCGATGCCGCAAGGGGGTCGTTGCGTAGAGATTCTGCGTGAAAGGGTTCTTAGAAGCTTCCGACGTTCGCTAATTCCCGCCGGATTTGCGGCGTTCGCAGAGCGTAACGATCTTGGTCGGATCAATCGCTTCGTTGTCAATCTGCATCTCGACGACTTTGCCTTCTTTGTCGATCAAGTAGTTGATGCGCCGCGCCGCCTTGTATTTTGGATTGTAAAGGCCGTATTGCTTGGTGACGTCGCCGCCCCAGTCGCTCAACAGGGGAAAGCTAACGCCGATTTTTTCCGCCCACGCTCCATTGCTGAACGGGCTGTCCATGCTCACACCCAATACTTGGGTGTCTGCAGCTTCCAGCTTCGCCAGGTTCTGCTGGAAGTTCTGCATTTGCTTCGTTCAACCGCCGGTGAAGGCGAAAACATAAAACGCCAGCGCCACGTTCTTCTTGCCGCGGAAATCGTGCAGCGACACTTCCTTGCCATGGGTGTCGCGCAGGGTAAAGTCCGGAGCCATGTCTCCGACCTTGACGGCCGGCTCAGGCATGGCGTCCTTTTTTTCCTGCCCCCAAAGGCCGTGCATGGAGGCGAGCCCGCCCAGAACGATCATCCAGAGTGCCGGGACGATAAGACCTCTTCGCATTCGTTTTTCCTCCTGAGAATGTTCTGTCGCGTCAGCCGTCCCATGGAGCCGCCGCAGGCCAGATGATAACAGAGGAAGCGACTTTTCGCAGGTCAAGAATCGCGGTATCGTCATTGCGCAGCGGAGGTGGCGGGTTATGGCGGTCCGGACGGTGCGGCAGCTTGGGGACCCGGTTTTACGCGAGAAGTGCAGCCCTGTGCAAGACGCGTCCGCTCCCGAAATTCGCGCTCTCGTCGAAGACCTGCAAGACACGCTGGCGTTTTGGCGCAAGACGACAGGCTACGGAAGGGGCATCGCGGCGCCGCAAATTGGAGTTTTACAACGTGTCATCTTCTTGCGCTTGCCGGGTGAAGATCCCTGGCCCCTCGTCAATCCAAAAATTATCGAGCGCAGCGCCGAACGCATCGTTGTGTGGGATGCCTGCCTCAGTTTTTTGTCCATCTTCATGCAAGTCGAACGCAATCGCGAAATCACCGTGCAATATCAGGACTTGCAAGGAAAAACGCACGAGATCCGCGCTGGAGAGCTTCGCGACCTTTCCGAGTTGCTTCAGCACGAAATCGATCATCTCGACGGCATTCTCTGCATTGACCGCGTCACCGACTTGAAAACGATCTGCACCAAAGAAGAATTTGAGAAGCGACATCGAGCGACAAGTCCGTACGCCGTGAGCAGCAGTCAATAGTTCCACGCCAGATACCTAAGGACTCATCATGAGCAACCAAAAAGTCAATTGGGGTGTACTCGGAGTAGCGGGAATCGCGGTGAAGAAAGTGATTCCTGCGATGCAGAAAGGCGAATGGAGCGAAATCGGCGCCATTTCGTCGCGAGAGCGGAACAAGGCAGAGAAAGCCGCCGCGCAATTAGGGATCCCCAAGGCTTACGGCTCTTACGAGGAGATCCTCGCAGATCCGGGGATTGAGGCCATTTATAACCCGCTTCCGAATCATCTGCATGTACCGTGGTCTACTAAGGCAGCCGAGGCAGGGAAGCACGTCCTGTGCGAAAAACCCCTCAGCCTGACCGTTCGCGAAGCAAAAGACCTGCTTCGAGCCCGCGACCGTTGCGGCGTGAAAATCGGCGAAGCCTTCATGGTGAAGACGCATCCGCAATGGCTGCGAGTGCGCGACTTGATTGGCAAGGGAGTGGTCGGGAAGTTGCGCTCGATTGTCGGCGCGTTCAGCTACTTCAATCGCGACCCGAAGAATGTGCGTAACGTCCCAGACTGGGGCGGTGGCGGGCTCATGGACATTGGCTGCTACCCAATCACCACCTCGCGATGGATTTTCGGCGAAGAGCCTTTGCGGGTTTGCGGACTATCGGAAGCCGACCCGGAATTTGGCACCGACCGCCTGAGCTCAGCCCTGATGGAGTTTCCCTCCGGCCATTCCATCTTCACTTGCAGCACACAGCTCGTTCCTTATCAGCGTATGCAGTTTCTGGGGACCGAAGGCCGCATCGAAATCAAGATTCCGTTCAACGCGCCGAATGACCGCCCGTGTGAGATTCTCATCGATAACGGCAAGGATGTCTTTGGAGGTGGAATCACCCAGGAAGCCATTCCTACCTGCGACCAGTACACGATCCAAGGCGACGCATTTTCCAAGGCCATTCGTGAAGGAGCCGAAGTTCCCGTGCCCTTGGAAGACTCCATCGCCAACATGGCGGTCATCGAAGCAATTTTCAAGTCGGCCGAGACGATGCGGTGGGAGACTCCGCGAGCCTAAACACGGGCAATTGCTACATGTCCTGCCAGTTCGAGAAGAGTGACGTAATGGCCTTCGCCGGCGCATAAAAGGCGAGCAGGACCAGCGAAGCCACCGCGTAGATGAGGAGCCTAATTCTCATACTCACACAAACACGGTCTATTACAAAAGGTTGCGGCTGTCCAAAATATAGGGTTAAAGGTTTAGCGCAGAGTCAG
>Ga0126369_10000023_pt1 | contig 81298 bp, 69 predicted proteins | sample PanSoiMetaPlot_1_FD_109646 | JGI IMG/M metagenome (GOLD analysis project Ga0126369, IMG submission 109646) | Tropical forest soil microbial communities from Panama - MetaG Plot_1 | ecosystem: Environmental > Terrestrial > Soil > Tropical forest > Bulk soil | place: Panama | collected 2016-02-17
GTTCGACTCCCACCCCGGGCACCATTCTTTCTTCTTGATGTGAAAGGAATTACACGCGCGCCTTCCGCCGTGTACCTCCCGTGTGCCCGACTCGTTTGGTCCGCGTTGCTATTCGCAAGGACGACGTCCGAATCCGCTGCCCAGGTTTCCGTCGGAGTACTCGCCGAGTGTAAAATGCTGGCCGTAATCTAAGCCTTCTATGAGCGCCCAGCAGCTCACAAATTCAAGACAATGGTCGGTGCCGCGGCGCAGTCAACGCATTGAGTTGACCGTTCCAGTTGTCCTGCACCGACGCCCAACGGAGGGACCGCAGTTCTCCGAAATGACCGAAACTCTGGTTGTTAATGCACACGGTGCGCTACTGGCCTTAGTGGAAAAGGTAGCTCCTGAGCAGAGGCTCCTCATGCAAAACACCAGAAGCGGCGAACAGAAAGAGTGCCGCGTCGTCTACGTGAAGAAGGAATTGACGGGGCCGACTAATGTTGCAGTAGAGTTCACACGGCCCGCACCGACCTTCTGGCGCATCGCGTACCCGCCCGCCGATTGGTTAAAATAGCTTCCGGGGAATTCAGGAATGGCAATCAGTCGCGGATCGCCTTGGGACGTGACGCCATTCGCCTTTTGCCAGTATGTCGCCCTCAATAATCGAACCTCGCGAGCCTCTGGCGCTCGTCGTGGTCGCGGTCGCCAGTGCCGTCAAAAGATCATGGTAGATGTTTACGTGCACCAATGCCAGGTGGGATCAGGCTGGCAGGAAGGAAGCACACTCCCATAGCTTCGTCAGATGACTCATCGCACTTCCTGAGTGATCCACTTGAGCGCTTACAACTCATCAATCTCTCTTGATCTTAAATGAACACGTGCTAGAAGTGTGGGCGCTTCGCTAATCCAGCTTGGCGGCAACCGATCCAAGCGCTCTCTTACCATTTCTCAAAGCCTCTGTGACCTTATCTTCCCCTTCAGCTACCGCGTCTTGTAGCTTTCTCATCGACCGCCGGCCCATGCGGCGCAGCACCTTAAATTTCCGCTCCGCTGTATCGGCGATCCATTCTCGAGTCTCTTCACCCGACCGAGGCGCAAACAGAACGGCGAGCGCAGCTCCAATTCCAAGGCCCGTGAGAAAGGTAACGGTCGTGCGTCTGGAATTGTTCATGAAATACTCCTTTCGCGAATAGGCTATATCACAAGGGAAATCCTGATCGTGTCACGCCTCAATGGTGGGCCCTCCCAGGAAGGGCGGCGCTCAAGTGCACATTCGTAGTCGGAGAGGATGTCCGAACTGTTTTCACAATCGCGCCCTTCGATTCTATTCGTGACGCCAACTGACAGAGTGAGCAGTTGCATTCGTGGTTTTGCAACACTGTGTAAGCCCGTGCATACTTCGCCTGCAATCGCAGGAGTTCGCCGCCTAGTCTCTTTTGAAAAAACGGAACTGACAGAACTCGGCTCGGAATTCGTTCCAGGTTTCCAAGGCCCGTTGGCACTCTGCAAGCAGGATTTCATGTTGTGCGCACACCGCTGTCTCTACGGAGGATTGGTTGCTCATTTCGTTTCCCCCTTCATTGATGGAGGAGCACTTTGTTCGCCAAAACAGTAAGTTGCGAGTTTTAGGGATTTTGCGACTTTACGCGGCATTGCTGGGGGTGGGTTCCAGTACCCAGAAAGGACCCATTTCCTCCTCCTTTCGTATTTTCTACATGGCTTTCATTTGAAGTCTCATTGGCCGCAGCTCGATGAGACTGTTTCTATCTGATTGAATTTTAAGGCCATTAGAAGATTTAACGGGAGCGTGGAATGGCAGTTGCGTTTTCAACCGCGGGACCAAGAGGTCCCGCGGTATCAGCCCAAGAGAACCGCACTCTGCATGGAGAAGGCAACAAGCGCTGAAGGAGGCGCTGCAAAATGAACTTCACAAGGTGCTGCATTGTTCTAGTGGCGGGCCTGCTGACCTTGGGACCATTGTCGCCCGCAAAGAATGTGAGCGAAGCAAAAGCCGAAGATCGTCTTCAAAACGCAGGGACGGTCATGCAGGAGATCCTCAAGGTCCGTGACAACATTCCTCAAGACCTGATCGATAAGGCTCGTTGTGTTGTCGTGATGCCATCGGTGTTGAAAGCCGCCTTTGTTGTCGGTGGGAGCTACGGTCGCGGCACCATGGTATGCCGCACCGGTCAAGACTTCACCGGTCCTTGGGGCGCACCAGCCATGTATGCGTTGGAAGGTGGCAGTGTTGGGTTGCAGATTGGTGGAGAAGCCACGGATTTTGTTTTTCTCGTGATGAACGACCGTGGCGCAGGTAGTCTCTTGCATTCAAAGGTGAGGCTAGGGGCGGACGTATCCGCCGCTGCTGGACCGAAGGGACGTTCCGCTTCAGCCGACACGGATGCTTACATGCGTGCAGAGATTCTGAGCTACTCCCGTGCGCGAGGTGTTTTTGCCGGCATATCTCTGGACGGTTCGACGCTCCGTCCCGACGAAGACGCGAATCGCAAGCTCTACGGTAACTCCGCAAAAGCTGCAACGATCATCACGCAATCGGGTGTTAGTGCTCCTTCGGCAGCGCACGACCTAATCTCCGCTCTGCAACAATCCTCACCTCAGCTCAAGCATTAGTACTTTTGCCGAAATCCGCCCAGACCCTTACCAGCAAAAGATATGCACCAAGAGGGGCGGTCGAGATGGCTCGGCCGCACTCCTTAAAACTTGACAACGCCCAGCGAACGCCAGAAGGGTGAGAATCATGCGTATCGCTCGTTTCATTTGTTCGTTGTTGCTCGCCGTGGGAATCCTGGCCATCCCGGCTCCATCCCGTGCTCAAATTGCTGTAGGCATCTCTGTTCGGTTTGGTCCTCCGGAGCTGCCAGTCTACGAGCAGAAATCTCTTCGGCGTATCCAGCAAACGCGAAGGAATCGCGGAACTGAAAAAGTTGGCATCAGTAACAAGTAAAGCCTAGAACCGTGTACCCGCCGTGTACCTCGGTTGGGCGTTTTTGCGGTTTTTCTCCGTTTTGGTGTTTCGTGGAATCAATAAGTTACGCGCTATCAGTCCTTCTTGGGCGTTCGACTCCCACCCCGGGCACCAGTTTCTTTGTCCGATGAGATCGTTTCCCCGGGCATTGGCCAGTCACGAAGCGTGTTTTGCTCGTCGGTTATGTAGTGGCGGTCGGTAACTCTACGAACCGCTCATGAACCTGTTGCATCCGCCCGTCTTCTCGACATGTCGAGTAAGAAACAAGCGGCGCACACCCAAAGGATCGCCAGCGTGAGCCACGACACGAGGGAGGTATGGAACCCAAATGTCGCGGTACCACCAGCCACGCCAGAAGGCACGATGTCTTTGGAATTGTTCCATGCGGCATGCAACAGCATCGGAAGCAGCAGGCCCCGGCCAGTGCGCTCCCATAGCCAAGCAAGAACGACTGATAGCGACGTCACTCCAATGACGAACACCCAAAAGGCCTGCCGGTAAGTGTCAGCATCGCGAATAAAAAACTGAGGCAGATGCCAGCAGCCCCAGACGGCGCCGAGCAACAAGCTCGCACGCGGGAGTCCGAAACGCGCCGCTAAACGCGGAAGGGCATAACCGCGCCAACCGATTTCTTCTCCCGCCTGAAAAGGAGTGGAAATCGTGATGGCTAGCGGAATCATGTACCAAAGGTCTGTGCCAAAACGCGGCCAGGCACCCACGGCCACACGATAGATGAGCGCCACGGCGAGCTTGAGGATAACGGTAAAGCTGGCGGCGAACACGTACCAGCCTGCTCCCACTTGCCATTTGATGACGCCGCGCAGCAGAGCCCTTACGCCAGCCCCGCCCTCGGTGCGAGCCGTGACCAACAAAGCCGCCAGGGACGGTGCAAAGGCGCCGAGAAGTAACAACATTTGTCCAAGCGGCGTGCGGGCAGGAATCGGCGTCAGCGCTACTGTGAAGAAGCAGACCCACATCAGCGCAAACGCCAGCAGGAAGAACTGAAGCATAGGCCACGCCGGCGCGGAACCTGCGCTTGCCTTCGATGCCTCCGTGGCCATGCTGCGTTTCCTGGCTCGAATGATCGCGACGCTGCGGACTATAGCATTAGACGAAGCTTGATGTTGCGCTTTGCCTGGCTGCCAAACACGCTACATGCTGACGTTCGATCGGAATGCAAATGAGGCAACGGTGCCGAAAAGCCGGTCTTCAACGCATCGGGGAGCTTTCCCACATAGAATCTTACCGGGCCAGGTGGGTACTGGATCGCATCTTTCTCATTACCGGCTTACCGGCCGCTTTCGAGAAATCGTGGTAAGTTCAGGTCGTCTGGCGATTATGGCCAAGGCGAATATGATCGGGTAGCCGACATCACGTAGTACCAGACGGCGCAGATACAGGAAGACTGGAGTTTGATGATGATTCGCGAGACAGGTCAGTATGCCGTTGACTGGTTTACTCTCTCCCTTATAAACGCGGGCCTCGCGCAATCGAAGGGCAGAAGCGGTTTGAGTTGGTGGATTGTGTCTATTTTCTTAGGGCCAATCGCCACATTCCTCATCGTCGTTCTTGATCCTCCAAAATCCAAATAAAACCGGACGACCGTAAGTTTGACGCGTCGCCACCCCTCACTCGTGGCCGCGTCCCGCAGCCAGATTGAGCCAGAAGACAGCGTGAAAGGAATACCGCTAGAACTGGAGGCTCTTCAGCATCGCCTCATATGTTGGCTGAAAGCGGTCGAACTGTGAGTGAGGTGCCACAAAGACCACGAAGAGGACGGACCCGTCGCGTTGCGGGACGGTGACCAACCAGTCTCCCTCCGTCTGAGATTGACCGTTGGCGGCAAGGAAGGGCGAAATAGATTGCAGCGTGACGGAGCGTCCCTGAATGCCCCCCACGGTAATGGGTCGTGCTTTGCCCACGGGTTGCATCGCTTCGTTCTGCTCCATGTCCTGGACCAGTTGGCGGGTGACGTCATCGATGTTCATGCGCTGACCATTGGGCAGCGCAACCCCGTTCAGGACCACACCGTAACCCACACCGTTAGCCGTGATTCCAGCTTGCGGAGCGATGGTGACTGATTGTCCTTGCTGTTTAGGCATTATGATTTGCCAGTTCTCAGGATACTCAATTTTCATCAGACCAAGATCAGCGACACGCATACGCTGGCTCGGGAGAACGCTCTGCAGGGACACCACAGGAGAACGGGGTGAAGAACTAGCAGCCGGGGCGGAAGCGCTAGTGCCCACTGCGCGCGCCTCGCTTGGGTTAAAGGTCGCTCCATTCTTCTTGTTGAGTGCAGACCATTTCCCGGATTTCGCGCCCTGCGCGATCTCTTCACCCGTATAGGCCCTTACTCCCATGGCATGCTCACGTGTTCTCTGGAACGGTGGGCTGTCGCTGGAATAATGCTCCAGCGGCCAGTTCCGAATTTCTTTTTCAATGGCCTGCTCGCGATTGCCGGGATTGGGGTGGTCGCTGAGCCATTGCGGCGGCGCTTGGCCACCTTGTTTTTCGAGGGTTTTGAAGAAGTCAGCCAAGGCCTGCGGGTTGTAGCCAGCCTTGTACAGGATCACGGCACCTACGGCATCGGCCTGCGATTCGTCGGTCCGAGAATACTTCAGCATAAGCCCCTGGGCACCGAATTGAATTCCCATTTGCCCAAGTTGGCCTACCATTCCTCCCGCCTTTCCTCCCACTGTTGCGCCGAGAGCCGCTTCCGCAATTCCCGCAAGCAAACCCGTGGTCTGCGCCTTGCTGGCCTGTTTCGTGGAGTGTTGCATGTAGACATGGGACATTTCGTGCGCCATAACGCCAGCGAGTTGCGCTTCGTTGGTCGCGGCGGTGACCGTTCCAATGTTGACGAACATCGGTCCGCCTGGCAATGCGAACGCGTTGATCTCCTTTTGCGCAACGACGTGAAACTCAAAGGGCCAGGAGTATTGCGATGGTATGGTTGCCACTAGTTTCTGTCCAAGCTGACGAACGTATTGCGTCTCGGGGCTGTTGTCGGGCAGCACCGGCATGTGCTGATAGACCTGGGCGGCGGCTTGCAAGCCAAGCGTTCGCTGATCATCGCGAGACATGTGAGCATTGCCGGGATTGGGGAACTCGGGACCGCTAGATTGTGCGTAGGCCATCGTGGCCAGCAAGAACACACTCAACCACGACAGTTGTCTTACAAGTGCGCGATTCACCTTGCGTACCCTAAGGTCGAAAGCGTCATGCGTCATGGTGTCGAACTTTCTTAACCGGGCAGCCAGCGTCGCTATTTCCGCGTCCACCCCTGCCACCAAGCCCCCAAGGCCTAAGAAGATGAGAAACGGGCCGACTATATTCAGAACTGTCCCTTCTGTCTGCTCCAGCTTAATCGTGGGCCAAGCCCCGCTGCCACCGGTTCCATCAGGCTTTCTTGAGCGCGGCGGTTGATCCATACCAGGATCACTGCCCCGACAAACGCAACAATGACCGATCCAAACATTCCGCCGCCGCGCCAGATTCCCAGCGTGCCAAAGAGCCATCCTCCGAGAATGCCGCCCACGATGCCGAGAACAATGTCAACCCCTACTCCGTACCCGCCACCTTTCATAACCAGGCCAGCGAGCCATCCTGCTATTCGTCCAACGATAGTCCAGCCGAGAATTCCCATGTGTCCCTGCTTTGACAAGTTCTCTGAGGCGAGGGAGAGCGCACCAAAAGAAGAATTAAAACGGGGAATGAAATTGGCGGAACCTGTCAAAACTGACATACACGTCAGTCTTGGCAGGCTGCTGCCCGGAATCGGCGATATCGTGCCGCTAGTTAACCTTTTCCTCGGAACTTGGCATTCAAGCGCCTTTCCGAGACGCTTCGACCTGGGTCTCACCGTCGGACATGCGGAGGCGCACGCGCGGCACGCCGGAATGCTTTTCGATGCGGTCCGCCAGTGGCTGCGAATGCGTGGTAATCCAGAGCTGGGTGTTTTTCGAGGCGCGAACGATCAGGTGCGCGAGGGCATCCAAAATGTCCGGATGCAGACTCGTCTCCGGTTCGTTCACTGCCAATAGCGACGGTGGACGAGGGCTGAGCAGCGCCGCACAAAGACATAAAAACCGCACTTGTCCGTCTGAGAATTCCTGCGCCTGCAAGGGACGGAGTAGCCCGGGAATTTTCATCTTGATGCTGAAAAGGGTATCCATAGCTTCGATAATGAGAGCCGCGCCGCCAAAGGCCTCTGCTACGGCCTGGCGAAGCGCATCACCATCGCCGATTTCAACAATGGTTTGGAGAGCGGCCGCAAGGTCCGAGCCGTCATGACTCAGAATCGGTGTATAGACGCCAACTTGCGGTTGCCGAACAGGCGACTCCAGATCTGTACGGAAATGATGATAAAAACGCCAGCTCAGGACCTGCTGGCGTATTGCGGATATTTCCGGATAGAGCTGTGGGTCAATAATCTGCGACAGGACGGACTCGTGTTTCGAAATCTGGAAAGGAAAGGCGACCATATTGCCTTCCGCGTTGCGCAACCACGCCGAAGGCTCGTCGCGTTTTAGCATGGCCACGCGCCGCTTCGCGTCAGTGGGCGGGATGTACCAGATGTATTCTTCCTTTACGCGGGGGTCGAGTTTGAACATGGTTCCCAGCGCATGCTCGTTCAGTGACGGGAGCCCGACTTGCAGCTCGTACCCGAACTTCTCCGTTTCAAAACCAAGCACGACTCGTTTTGGAGGTTTCTTGCGCTGATAGCGAACGCGCTCGCCTCCGGCCCAGAACACGCTCGGCGTGCCGCCCTCCTCGGCGATCGCGCGCGCTAATTGCCCTTGCGCCGCGCGCTCCATCAAGACGAGAGAGTTGTAGAGATTTGACTTGCCGCACCCGTTCGGGCCGGTGAGCACATTAATGGGCTTCAATTCGAGGTCAAGGTCCCGAACAGATCGATAGCCGCAGACATGGATCTGCTTGATCATTGCCTGGAAACACCAAGTTTGGAAACAATACCAGACTGAGGCCAACTCGGGTTTCCGTGTGCCCTACCTGCAACACAATCCGTGAAAGCCCCATCTGCCGTTTTTTGGGCGCGCTGAATATATGCGATCAGTTACTCGTCACCAACAGGTTGCCTATTTCAATTCTCTAGAAAGCTTTTGATATATTGATGAGACATCACTTAGTTGCTCTCGATGTGTCATCCCGAATGGCGACGGAATTCTTGACGTCGTGGTCATAGGTTACCAAACGAGCGAGAGCACCGTCGTCCTTTCCCACGCGCTCCACAATGACATGCAGGGTCTTGCGTGTGATGGACCGGTGCGTGACACACAACGGAGGAAGGACAACGTTTACACACCATCGGACCGCCTAACCTGCTCATTTCAAGTTCTGCCGCACGTAATCTGCGATCTGCTGCCCGGTTGCGAACCAAACGCCAGGTTTGGACTTCATGTAAGCGATCAGCTTGTCGAGATACATGATTCGCGAGCGATGGCCCGATATCATCGGATGCATCGTCAACATGAGCATCGTACCCTCCTTATACGCGCCGTCGAATTCATCCTGATACACCTTAAAAATGAGCTCTGGCGACGGGAGTGAGCCGTTGGAAACGAAGTACGGGTAATCGTCAAGAATCCAATCGACTGGCAATTCGACGATACCGGTTGGCCGGCCGTTGGAAAGCAACTCATACGGTTCGTCCATCGCCATAGTGCTGCTGTCATATTGAAATCCGGTTTTGCGAATGAGATCAAGCGTGTACTTGCTGAACGCCCACGAGGGAGCTCTGTATCCTGCAGGCTTCTTGCCCAGAGCGTTCGTCCAAAACTCGATCGCCTTATTCAAAAGCCGTTCTTCTTCCGCCTGATCGTCGAGGTCCGGAAGCCTCTCGTGAATCCACCCATGAATTCCGACCTCATGGCGTGGCCGCTTTTTGAATTCCTGAATCATTTCGGGATAAATCACGCCAGTCACCGCAGGAATGTAGAATGAGCCTGAGATGTTGTACTTGTCATATAGTGCCATAATCCGGGGTAATCCTTCGGTGAAACCATACTCACCTTGTGACAGGAGCACCGGCGCGCTGTTCCCTGCGGCAATCTCAAAGGTTTCGTTGTCCATATCCCAACTGAGGCAAACTGCGACCTTTGCCCCATTGGGCCAACTCTTGGGTGTCAGCCTTCGTCCCGCGCGCATGGGAGCAACCCACTCTCTCAGTTGCTCTTCTGTGAGCTTGATGCCGGGTTGCGGTCTCTTCTCTTGCTGCGCCTGCAGCGCCGTGGGGATGGCACTCAGCAGAAAAGCAATAACCATCGACTTTGCTAATCCTCTCTTCATGATCCTCTCCTGTTGTGCTACTGCTCTACAGGTGGCAGGCCAATGAACACCACATTGTCTCCATTCAAACGTCAGGTTGTTTCCGCCTAGCTTCTTTGTGCCGGCCGATACTGCGGCCCGCGAAACCACAAATCGATGGGCCGCTTGATTCCTTTCGCGCTAAACGGCATGTGCACTTTTCGCCCTTCCCCTGCGGAAGCGTATCCCGCGTACAATGCCTTCATCACCACCAAACCATCCTCGCCCGTCGCCTGCGGCTTTTCTTTACCGCGCACGCATCGCGCGAAGTGCGCCATCTCCTGCGGGAATCCGTAGTTCCACAGCTCTTCGAATACCGGGTAACTCCATCCCTTCGTGCTTGGCGCCTTTTCCACCGCGTAACCGTATCCCTTCTCGCTGTAGGTCGGCAGCGCATTGCCCATGTGAAGATTCGCGTAGGTCACGCCTCCCGATCCGTACACTTCTATGCGGTCATCCATTCCACCGCGCCGTCCCCAACTGTCCTCCACCATTCCGACCGCGCCGTTCGCAAACTCCAGAATGCACAAAGTGTCGTCATCGCCGCGAGTTTTGTCTCCATGAACATACGTCCCCATCTGGCAATAAACCGTCTGAATCTCCGGCCGCCCAAGAAACCAATGACAAAACGCAATGCCGTGGCAGCCCAGATCCATCAGCGCACCGCCCCCGCTGCGTTCCACGTCCCAGAACCACGCGCTGTGCGGCCCAAAATGCTTCTCGCTTTGTTTCACCAGGTGAACTTTTCCGAAGGCCCCGTCGTCGGCCATTTCTTTGGCCTTCAAATATTTCGGCGTGAAGAAAAGCTCTTCGGCATACATCAGTAACACGCCGGCCTCGCGCGTTACGTGCAACATCTCTTCGCCCTCTTCTATGGTCATGCAAAACGGCTTCTCGCATACGACATGCTTGCCGGCCCTTGCGCAGTCCACCGTCATTTGCGCGTGCAGGTAATTTGGCGCCGCGATGGTGATCAACTCGATGTCGCGTTCCTTCAGCATCTCCCGGTAATCGGTAAACACACGCGGAATGCCGTACTTCTTCGCCAGCCCCGCGGCGTTCCCTGGAGTCGGCGATGCCACCGCCACCACTTCCGCTCCCCCGCCTGCAAGCTGAAACGACGCCGCATGAATATCGCCCTCGAATTGCGACCCGATGATTCCCACCTTGACTTTTCCATCATCCACGGTCAGCCTCTCGATTCCGGATGTTAAAGTTAAGTTTTTCCTTCAAGACTTTGGCTTGCTTCGAGACGTTCTCGAAGACCAATCGGCCGAGATTCTCCACGGAAAGCTGCTAACACGCAAGGAATCTCCACGATCGCAGGCTCTTTCAGCAATGATTGACCAATCGAAGACCAGGACGGAATCGACTGTGTGGCCTTACGGAACTGTGGAACCCGCCCGTACCTTCAGGAAAACAGGTACCGCGACAAACTGTTGTCGAATCATTTCGACTGCCCTTGTTGATAATACTGGGAAGTCGGCGGCCCGAGCAGAGCATAACCGGCAGCCAAAAGAAGCAGCACGTGCGGCAGAGCGCCCCAAACTGAATTTAAAGCACTCACCCCAACGTGAAAGGCAACCCAGGCAAGCGCCAGCCAGCGGGCCCACCGCGCACCCCGAAGCAAAAAGACGCCGGCCACGATGGCTGACACTGTGAGAAATAAAATAGCGACCATCCAGCGATCGAGCGCACCGTTCCACAGATGATAGGCGGTATTGGCGATCCCGATGACAATGAACAGCCAACCTGCCGCCGAGACCTCATACGGCCGCTTCATTGCCGTGAAACGAGGCGGCGCGCTCACTGCACCTGAACGATTTTCACCGGTTTGTCGAGCTGGAACGTCAGTACCGTTTCCGACGGCACTTTGATCGAGCCGCCCTTGGTCAGGATCTGCGTCAACGCGCCGCCTCCCGCACCGGCTCCGGCTCCAATCGCCGCGCCTTTCCCTCCGCCAGCAATCGCACCGATAATCGCGCCAAGGGCAGCACCGCCGCCGGTCATTTCGGCAGTTCGCTTGTTCGCCCCAACCCCATGCCTGCCGGTTTCTTTCACGTCAGTCGTGCTAACTAAATATTCCTGACCCTCCACGGAGATCGATTGCAGGTCCAGCACAAGATCGGAGGTGCCGGTGAAGTGTCCTCCCTTGGAGGCCGAGCGGATGACGATCTGCGCGTTCGATCCGCGAGGAATGACCACATTGCCGTCGGCGTCGAGAACGTCGTCGGCAACTTCGGCCGCATAAGTCTGGCCTTCCGCGGCCTTGGCGGAGTCAATCGTGTCTTCCGTTCGTACGGCAACCTTGGTTCCGGAGGGCACTACGTAGGTCTTGGTATGAATTTGCGCCTGCGTCGGATGGTAGTGATGCTCGTGCACACGGTCGGACGATGCTCGCGCAGCCGGAGCGCGCCCGCTTGGCGCGGCTCCTGCCCCGCTGTTATCAGCAGAAGTCGCCGAACCTGGCGCTGCCGCTGCGTCGTCGTACTCGATGGACTTCACTTGCGCCATCGGAATCGTATGCGTCGTCTTGTCGTCGCCGGCCAAAGTGATTTCCGACGGCGAAGTCGCCGTGACCGTGCCTGTGAGCTCCGAGCCGTCCCGCATCAGAACGGTGGCATGTTGCCCGGAACCCTGCTTCGCGCACGACGCCAGGAAGAGAAGCGCGCCAACAGTCGCGCCCACAAAAAGTATTCGCCGGACGAGCTTAGGCGCCCGCGCGCGTCCACTGGAAACTCTACCCCTGAAATCTATGAATGCCAGGTGATTCATCGTAGCCTCCAACTTGTAGTGTACTGATTACCATAATCATCGTAGTTCTTCGTCGAGGCTGGGTCTCGCCCTGCGATTCTATAGCAAACCAGAGCTCGCTGCCGACAGCTTCCGATTTTTGTTGCCTAGGTAGAGGCACGGTATATCGTTCCCCTACGAAAGAGAAGCGCCGGGCCTCTGCGAAGGCTAACGCGTGAGGTCATTTTGGACTTTTCGGGAATGAAAGTGTAGCCGTCATAGCCGTCCGGCTCGACCGGCGCAGCGGCGCGAGCGCAGCGCTCGGCCCAGCGGTTGGCCGTGGCGGGCTCGAAGGAGATGTCGTCGCGCTTCGGGCGGCCTCGTGGGGTTCAGCTTTGTTTGAGGCGAAGACGGAGATGCTTGATGGCGCGCTCCCCGTCTTCGCGGGAGTCAGACGCATCCAGTCGGAAGATACGCAGCAAGCCGCGAAATGGGCCAGCAAAGGGATAAAACAGAATTTGCTGGGCCGATGAAACTACGCCAGAGGTTCTTATAACGGTCGGGGCCAACCACAAAGCCGTGGCTCTGACCGCCGGCAGCGCGCGCCGACCCTGTCTAGCAGTTCGCGCGGCAAGATAGACAACTGCGCGGACGTAGAGCATCCACACGCAGACGGCAATGCCAGCCACCAGCAGTAGAATCAAGAACAGCATGGCAAACAAAAGGAATGCGAAAAATAGTTCCTGGAAGTAAAAAACCCGTGAAGCAAGGACGGTAGCTGGGATCCCGCACAACGCTATCAGCACTATCAGGCTTCGCCGCAAGATCTTTGAGCCCATCCCGTCAGTCCCCCTCGTCTCTCCGCTTTGTTAGATGCAGCAAAACGGAGTTCGGAATCCAGCCGAGCGATACTGTGAGGTTTCGTAATCGGATCAATCCCTGAGGGCGGCCGAGGGGCTTGTCCGGGACCGGGGCATGGCCGAGATATTCCTTCTTACCACCGCTCCGCTCGCATGTCTATTCTTTTCTTAGGCCCCCTCGGCGCCGCTGATTCTCTTCTCGGCGCGGAACCGGATTCGTCACAATCCTCCAACAAATCTCGCTGCTCGTCCCCGCCTTCGCCTAGAATCCTCCAAGGTCCGCATTGCACATTCGCCATTTTGTTCCTGCTCGGGTTGGGGAGGCTGGGTGCGTTCGACCGAAAATTTTGATCTGATTGTAATTGGCTGCGGCCCGGCTGGAGAAAAGGCTGGCGCGCAGGCCGCTTATTTTGGCAAGAGCGTCGCGATCATCGAACGCGCTCAACACATGGGCGGAAGCTGCATCAACACCGGCACCGTTCCGAGCAAAACCCTGCGCGAATCGGCGCTCTATTTTTCCGGTTTGCAGCAGCGCGGACTTCACGGAATCGATTACTCCTTGCAAGAGAATCTCACCGTGCATGACTTCATGCATCACGAGCGCGAAGTCGTAGAGATGGAGCGGAGGCGGATTCTAAAAAACCTCGCACTGCACCAGATCGAACTGGTGCGCGGTCAGGCGTCTTTTGAAGATTGTCACACGATTGCGGTTTCCTCGGCGGAGGGCACGCGGCACTGGAAAGGCGACGTGATTCTCATTGCTACAGGCTCCAAGCCACATCGTCCGGCGGAAATTTCCTTCGACGACGTTCACACATTCGACTCAGACACATTTCTACAGATGGATCGGATACCGAAAAGTCTCGCGGTGATTGGCGGCGGCGTCATTGGCTGCGAATACGCTTCCATTTTCATGGCGCTCGGTGTGGAAGTCACTTTGGTGGACGGCCGTGACCGGCTTCTCCCCTTTCTTGACTGCGAAATCTCGAACCGCCTGCGGGATCGCCTTGCGACGCTGGGCATGCATTTCTGGTTCAATGAGCGCCCGGTGAAAACGGAGAATTTCGCAGCCGGCGTGCGGCTCACGATGAAGAGCGGGAAAGTCCTTGAAACCGAGGCCGCACTTTTTGCTGCGGGGCGATGCGCAGCTGTGGACGGGCTCGCGCTCGAAAAAGCCGGACTTGCGCTCAACGATCGCGGCTATATTCCGGTGAACGAAAACTACCGCACTTCGGTTTCGCATATTTACGCCGCGGGTGATGTCATCGGCTTCCCGGCGCTTGCGTCCACTTCGATGGAGCAGGGCCGGGTGGCGGTCTGCCATGCGTTTGGCTTGAAGTATAAGCAGCGCGTCGCATCGCTTTTGCCAATGGGCATTTACACGATTCCGGAGATTTCTGCTGCGGGGGAAACGGAAGAGTCCTGCAAGGAGAGGAAAATCGATTACGTCGTAGGACGCGCCTTGTACGAAAACAACGCACGCGGCCACATCACCGGCGATACCGCGGGCATGCTTAAACTCATTTTCGCGCGTGCAGATAAAAAGCTTCTTGGCGTCAGCTTGATTGGGGAAAATGCTACGGAGCTGATCCACATCGGACTGACTGTTCTGGATAAAGGCCTTACCATCGACGAATTCATCGAGCAGGTCTTCAACTATCCGACGCTCAGCGAAACGTACAAATATGCCGCTTACGACGGCCTCGGCAATCTCGCGGGGCACAAACTCCGCGAAGGCTGAACAGCCATGACCACTCTCTGTCTTTTTCTTCTTGGTGCTCTCCGTGGTCTCAGCGTCCTTTGTGTTAAGTTTTTTTTTTCGCTCTCCGTATTGTTGCTTTAGTGGCCGTCGCGTTGTTCGTCGCGAATTCAGCTTCAACACCACAAGAAGCCCCTCAGCGCCACTATCTTGGTTTTGATCGCAACGACTATCCCGGTGACGACGCGATGAAACTTCTCCGGCGCGAGTTCACCTTCACCGGCTACTGGCTCGGGAATCCTCCCGAAGAGAAGACGAATTCCTGGACCGGCAAGCGCGAACTGCTCCGCTCAGAAGGCTACGGTTTCGTTCTACTTTTTGCCGGACCAACCTCCGGCCAACTGCGCGACGAGGCTCACACGCGCAAACGCGTCGCCGACGATGCGCAAGCCGCCGCAGCAGCCGCCCGGCGCGAAGGCTTCCCAACTGGCTCGGTTATTTTTCTTGATATTGAGGAAGGTGGCCGCCTGCCATCGACTTACGTTACATATCTGAAAGCTTGGGCTTCCGAACTCGAGCGTCTCGGGTTTCGCCCCGGCGTCTACTGCTCAGGCATCCCGGTTGACGAAGGCGGAGGGCTGAAACTCATCACGTCTGATTTCATTCGCGAACAAATCAGGCCGGCGGAGCTTGTCTACTGGGTTTACAACGATTCCTGCCCGCCTTCTCCGGGCTGCAACACGCCGCAGGATGCGCCTGCTCCATCCAAAAGCAGCATCGCCTATGCGCAAATCTGGCAATTTGTCCGTTCGCCGCGCGACAAAGAGACGGCCCGCCGCTGCGGAGGATATGCCAAAGACGATAACTGTTACGCCGCGATCGACAGGGCGCATCGCTTCCACCTCGACGTGAATAGCGCAATTTCGCCGGACCCCTCTGGTGCCCGCTGAGCTCTTATCATTGAATTGCGTGTCGCACGCACCAAGCCACGATTGCCCGTCGCTTTGTCCTGGGAATGACAAGTTTTGGATCTTTTCTTGAGCAAGATTGTCGGCATAAAAAGCAAGGGCCGCTGGCGCGGCCCTTGCTCTTGCTCCCGATTTCTCAGGGACTCAGATTTGGCCGAAGCCGCCATCCACGGGAATTTCCGCTCCGGTCATGAACGAAGCATCGGCAGAAGCAAGAAACGCCACCACTCCGGCAATCTCTGACGGCTCACCGACGCGCTTCATCGGCACCTGTCCGACGATAGACTTCATAAGGCCATCCAGTTCTTCTCTCGACAGGCCCATGCGCGCAAAACCCTCGGGCGTATTGATGGGGCCCGGGCTCACGGCGTTCACGCGAATGTTTCGCTCGACCAGTTCGGCTGCCAGCGTACGCGTGAAAGAACGCAAAGCCGCCTTGGTTGCCGAGTATGCCGAGGCACCTGCAAGTCCGGTTTCATCTGCGACGGAAGTGTTGATGATGATCGAGGCGCCGTCATTCAGCAACGGAAGCGCCTTTTGAATCGTGAAATAGACGCCCTTGGCATTGATATCGAACAGCTCGTCGTAGAGTTTCTCGCTTGTCGCTTGAAATGGGGCGAATTTGTATATCCCCGCGTTAGCGAACAGCACGTCGATCTTGCCTAGCTTCTGGGACACGGTAGAGTAGAGCTTGTCCAGATCCTCTTTCTTAGAAACATCGGCCTGCACGGCCAGGACGCCGTTGCCGATGGATTTAACGGCGTCGTCCAGCGTTTTCTTATTGCGCCCGTTGATCACGACGCGCGCACCTTCTTCTTGCAGGCGCTTCGCTGCGGCCAGCCCGATGCCGCTGTTTCCCCCGGTTACTACCGCCACTTTTCCTTCTAATCTCTTCATGTTGGTTCTCCCTCTGCTTTGCTGTGTTCGAAAGCCATTTCTCCTGTCCAAGCCCGGCCGGCCTTCGACGTTTCGACATTTAGATTAATATCGAAGTATTTGGTTACACGATTCTTGGGACGTGATACGCTGTACAGCGCTTCCCCTGGTGGCGGGGGTTGCAGTTCGCTAGAGTTCAGGCAGGGCCAAGTGGACCGCTCGCAAATCGAGAAAATCTCCAAAGCGCTGGGCGACGAGACGCGCCTGCGCATCTTTGAAGCCATTTCCCGCAGCAAACGGAGGAATTGCGGAGAAATTGTCTCGATGCGGGGAGTCACACCGGCAACGGTTTCGCATCACTTGAAGATTCTTGGCGAAGCCGGACTCATCATTTGCCGCCGCAACGGCCAGTTTGTCTACAGCGAGGCGGTTCCGGAAAAGGTCGAAGAGTACACAGCTGCATTGACAAAAATAGCCCGAAGCAGGAAATCAGCGCGGCGGATCGGTTGAGATTCTCCGCGCAAACACCGCGCAGAGAGAGAAAAGGTTCTTCGGGCACCCTCTTCGGATGCCCTCGGAATGACAGCGTTGCGGCCCTCGCTACCTTCAGCCGGGACCGTTCGTTAAAGACTCAGGCTAGTTTGTCGGGTTTCTGGGAAATTTGAAATAAGGCAAACGCACGCCCTGATCTATCACCTGGTCAGCGCGAATGTTCGTGGGCGCTTCGAATCCCGCCGCACCGCCATTTGTGACGTAGTCGTCTTCATCCACGCCATCGCCGCTGACACCGAGACCGCCGACCAAGGTTCCGTTGCGATACAAGCCGGCGCTGCCCGGAAAGAACACGATTCCGCTTTTGTTTGAGTTCGGGGCCCCGACTTGAAACCCTTGTGTGCAGGGATTCGCGAGGTCCATGGTGTAGAGATTGAAGAAGGGGCCGGAATTGGAGCCATCAATTCCGGGAGGATAAAGCGGCTGGGCGCCAAAGCCGATGGTGCGGTTCGTCACCGCGGTGCCCACGGGCACGCCATTCAGATCCGCGGCGGTTCGCGAAGCACTGTTGAAGTACACCATGTTGCGCGCCTTGGTCACCGCAACATCAATGCTGAAGACCGTGGAATCCGGCATGCGGCGTAGTCCGATGACGGTCCCGTCCAGGTCGGCGACGGCAATCACCATTCTGGTGCGCGAACCAATGGGCAAGCGAATCGCGGCACGCGTGGTGTTCGCGGTTGCTTCCGCGTTGTTCAATATCTGCGTCACTTCGGTTGGGCTTAATCCGCCGATTGGCCCTGCCACTGGTGGAATCAAGTCGCCTTCGAGAGGCTGCCCCTGACTGTTAGTGGGCGCGACCAAAAAAGTTCCGGTGCCGCCGACCGGGCCCGCCGAAAAACCCGCGGGAAGCGAAGTCTGATTGACGAAAGGAAGCGCAACGCCGCCGATGAAAACAACGCCGGGGGCAGCGGGAGTCGGGCCGAAAGCGTCGGTTGGACTTGTTCTCGCGGCCGTCGAACCGGAAAATGCGGCAAACTCTGCCACGTTCGGATCGCTTGCCGAAGTGACGACGCCAATTCCGCCGAGCACGACGTTTTTGTAAAAAATTGGCACGCCGCCGGGATTTACGGCGCTCGCGTTTGAATCGTTGGTGTCCGCCTTCCCGGTGATTACGCCGAGGCCGAATCCTCCGCCAAGCGTTTGGGAAGGACGAATCTTGCTTGTGAAGGTCGGATCATTCACCAGCGTGCAGCCGCGATTGGTGTTTTCGATGCCGTACAAATCGGCGGGGGGCTGGTTCGCGACGCCCGGAGGAAAGTGAATCCCGCTGATGAAGCGGACCGTGCGTGATGAGAGCGGCGCCTGATCGTTACTGAAGAACGCGCCAGTGCGCGCGAGAGCCACGGCCAGTTCATTCGCGTCCTGAGTTTGCCCAAGATTTCCCACACCACTGGTCGGCGCGTTCTGAGTGCGAAAGACGCCAAGAACAAACCCCGCTCGGTCCACCACGGCGACGACCATGTCCACGTTCACGGAATCGACAGCAGCTTGCACGATCTTTTGCACATCGGAAACCTGCAGGGGTTGAACGACTGGCGGCGGTGGGGGAGAAACGAGAGTAGTGGTCCCGCCGCCGCAGCCCCACAAGAGAAGCCCGAGCATTCCGGCGAGCGTCAAAGCAAGAAAAACGCCGACGACGAGCACTTTTCTTCGCGAGCGAAGCGTCTGCTGCGATTCGACGGGCTTGCGCAACTTGTGCGTGATGACCATCGAGGATTCTCTCCTTGTAACGCACGGGCTCGCTTCGGCTCAACGGATTTGCGGCTCGTTTGCTGCGTATTGGTGAATGGCACGATTTCCGCGGCTTGTTATTTGAATCGCTCCAGCCCGGCCGGAAAGGTGTTGCTCCATCGTGTTCGCTGTTGTTAGCTAGAACGCGATTCCTGTTTTTGCGGATCCACTCGGGCTGAGCGAATGATTCTTTCTTCTCTGCGAGCATCGTGGCGTGCAGTGTGTGTGGCGTGTTGTTGGTGCTCCTTCTTTTCCTTTGTACTGGAAGCGAAAGTCCTCCAAGAACAGGCGCCGGCTCAGAGTTCGGCCAAGGAATCACGCCAGCAAGGCCCAGCACAACGCATTCCACGGCAGCAGGCACAAAACACCGCTGCGCTCGATGGTTTTGTTCGCGATACCAGTTCTCCAAGTAATACACTGCCCGTTCCAAGCGCGATTTTGACGTTGCGCAACCTGCAATCGGGGCAAACTCTCGCTGCAACTTCTTCCGCAGAAGGAATCTTCCGGCTATTTCCCTTACCTCCGGGGAGATATGAACTGCGAGTGGAAGCACCGAGCTACGCGCCATTTATGCTTGCGGACCTTGCGCTCTCACCCAACGAAGTGACGACTCTGGACATTTTTCTCGTTTCAAGCGGTGCGGCGGACATGCCGTCTCGTTTGCCGCGGCTTTCTGACCTTGGACCCGCGTTGCCTGCTGGGGCGTCTGCGACTACGGGCGCCTATCGCGAGCTTCGACACCGGCTGGATGCTGACCCGAACTGCATCGAAAATATATCCGCGGAGGCGCTTCCTCCCGTCGCGGATGTTTATAACGTGGTTCCGAATCGCTGGGCCTTGCAACAGCCTGATTACCGGCGCTATCCGCAAAAAGGGGAATACCTCTATTCAAAACCGCACTGGTATGACCCGTTTAATCGCAATCGATTGAAAGGCGACGAACCTATCTGGCTGGAGCGCCTGGGGCAGCAAGTTTTTCTGAACTTGACCGCGTCCACGGAAACTTTTTTCGAGGGCCGTCGCGTACCCTCGCCAAGCAACGTCAGCAGCGCGCGCGCCGGGAGCTCCGATTTTTTCGGCAAGGGGGAGCAGGCATTTGTCGATCAGACGCTGCGTTTCGCTTTTGATTTGTTTCATGGGGACGCATCGTTTAAGCCGGTGGACTGGCGGATTCGCGTCACTCCGGAATTCAGCCTGAATGATTTGAAAGTGCGCGAACTCGGCATCGTCGGGCCTGACGTGCGCAGCGGCACGAACCGCTTTGACAATCATCTCGGACTGCAGGAAGCGTTCGCCGAGGTGAAGCTTCATGATTTGGGACCAAATTATGATTTCGTTTCGGCCCGCGCGGGAATTCAGCAGTTCAACGCGGATTTTCGGGGATTTTTGTTTGTGGACGAGCAACCCGCACTGCGTGTTTTCGGCGATCTGCACAGCGACCGGATCGAGTACAACATCGCGTACTTTCATTTCCTCGAGAAAAACACGAACAGCGTGTTGAACACGTTCGAACGGCGGCATCAACAAGTCGCTTTGGGCAATGTGTATTTGCAGGATTTCTTTTTTCCGGGATATACGGCGGAATTCGTGGCCGCATGGAATAAAGATGATCCGAGTTTGCACTACGACGACAACGGGTTTTTGGTGCGCCCGGCGCCGATTGGGAATGTCATCAATCAACATCCTGGAGCGGGACCGATTCTGCATGGGATTCGCGTCGGCTATTTCGGCTGGCTCGGTAGCGGGCACATTCGCCGGCTAAATCTCACACATGCTTTCTATCAGGCGATTGGCGAGGACGCGTTCAATCCCATCGCCGGGAGACGCGTAACGATCAACGCCCAGATGGCGGCGGCGGAAGTTTCTTACGACAAAGACTGGATGCGTTACCGCGTTTCTGTGTTTTACACATCCGGCGACTCTGATCCGCGTGACGCGCGCGCGCGCGGCTTTGATTCGATCGTGGACTTGCCGAATTTTGCAGGAGGGCTTTTCAGTTTCTGGAATCGCGAAGGGATTCGCTTGCTGGGCTCTGGCGTGCTGCTGACGACGCCCGGAAGCCTGATTCCGTCTTTGCGAGCCAGTAAAGACGAAGGCCAGGCCAATTTTGTGAATCCGGGAATTTTTCTTGCGAACGCAGGCGCGGATTTCGATGTCACGCCCAAGCTGCGCGGATTTGCGAATTTCAATTACCTGCGTTTCGAGCGCACCGAGCCTCTGGAGTTTTTGCTGTTTCAATGGCCAATTCACCACGCCATTGGCGAGGACGCGGGCATCGGCGTGGAATACCGGCCGCCACTTACGGAAAACATCGTGCTCACCGGAGGCGCTTTGGCGCTGCACCCCGGGGAGGGTTTCAAAGATATCTACACGGGCCGCACACAGTTCTCGCTTTTCGGCTCGTTGAAGTTTACTTTCTGAGGCGCGCAGACGATGATCCCTCTCCACAACTCCAACGCCCCGTCTCTGCGAAGTCTCTGCGTGCTATGCGTCTCTGCGTTATCTTTTGTTATTGCTCTGCATTCCGCGTCGGCAAACCGGGCCGGGCTAAGGCCTGCCTGCGCAGGCAGGCCCGCCGCTGCGTCCGCCGTCGGCCAGGCTCGGGAAGAAACCGACACAAAATCTTCAGGCTGCGCGTCGTGTCACACTTCGACCGATGAACCAACGATGCATCCGACGAAGACGGTGCATCTCGGCTGCACGGACTGTCACGGAGGGAATTCGTCGATTGCCATTGCGGGCGGAATCGCGCCGAATTCGGCCGGATACAAGGCTGCGAAGGAAAAAGCTCACGTGCAGCCGCGCAATGCGGCTTTCAAAAATCGCGCGACTCTTCCCGAGCGCACCTATGGCCTATGGCTGAAGGAATCCGCGGAATACATCAAGTTTGTCAATCCGGGCGATTTGCGGGTCGCGCCTGAAACTTGCGGGACGATTGGCTGTCATGCGGCGGAAGTGCGCGCGGTGTCCACCAGCATGATGACGCACGCGGGGCTTCTTTGGGGCGCGGCGCTCTACAACAACGGCGGTTATCCAGCGAAGAATGCGCGCTTCGGAGAAAGTTACAACCGCGACGGCCTGCCGCAATCCATCAAGACCTTTCCAAAAGCGACCTCCGAGGAAACTCGCGCTAGAGGCGTGATTCCCGAACTGGACCCCCTTTATCGTTGGGAAATTTCGCAGCCCGGAAATGTGCTGCGCGTTTTCGAGCGCGGCGGGCGCAAGAAATCGGAGATTGGCAATCCGAATCGCGAAGAAGTTCCGGGGAAACCGGACGACAAGCTCAGCGATCGCGGCTTCGGAACGGGACTGCGCACGGATCCTGTTTTTCTTGGGCTGCAGAAGACGCGTTTGCTCGATCCGATTTTGTCGCTCCCGGGGACGAATGATCATCCCGGCGACTACCGCGCGAGCGGTTGCACTGCGTGCCACGTGATCTACGCAAACGATCGCGATCCCGCGCACTCGGGCACTTATGCGTCGTTTGGACACTCTGGCTTCAGCGCCTCTTCCGATCCAACGATTCCGAAGAACGAATCGGGCCATCCCATCAAACACGTTTTCACACGCTCCATTCCCTCGAGCCAATGCACCATCTGCCACATTCATCCGGGAACGAACATGGTCGCGACGTATTTCGGCTTGACGTGGTGGGACAACGAAAGCGACGGCGACAAAATGTACCCGAAGGAGCAGCGCAACCCTACGGAGGAAGAACGCTATCAATCCTATCTCCGCAATCCAGAGGCGGCGGCAGCGCGCGGACTTTGGAGTGATGAGAAATTCCTGGAGCAAACGGGCAGCGCCGATTTCAACAAACAATTAAAGACCACGCAGTTCGCCGATTTTCATGGGCACGGCTGGGTCTTTCGTTCTGTGTTTAGTCACGACCGCCAGGGAAACTGGCTCGACAAAGAGGGCAAGCCAATCGCGTTTGACGATCCGGAACGCTTTGGCAAGGCGGTACACCTCGCGGATATTCACCTGGAAAAAGGAATGCAGTGCAACGATTGCCATTTCGAGCAGGACAATCATGGAAACAGCAAGATTTACGGAGAGCCGCGCGCGGCGGTGGAGATTGACTGCATTGATTGCCACGGCACAATTCGCAGGAAAGCGACGCTGCTGACATCCGGGCCGGCCGCTCTGGAGCCTGTCGTTCCCGGAGGCGAGCGGGGGCGTCATCTCGATGGTTTGCGGACGCCATGGGGCTTGCGGCGATTCGTATGGCGCGGTGACAAATTGATTCAGCGCTCGATGTCCGAAGAAAGCAAAGAATGGGAGATCGTGCAAACACTGGACACGATCACGCCCGGCAGTGAGCATTTCAGCTCGAAATCGCTGCGGGCAAAACTGATGAGCAAAGATGGAATTGTTCCAGCGCAGACACCTGGCAAGGATACGATGCTCGCGCACGCCAACGACAAGATGACCTGCTACTCCTGCCATACGTCTTGGACGCCCACGTGCTTCGGCTGCCATTTGCAGATGACCGCGAACGCGCGGCGTCCCATGCTACACAATGAAGGATTGCTCACCAAGAATTACACCACCTACAACTTCCAGGTTCTACGCGACGACATTTACATGCTGGGAGTCGATGGGACGGTCACAGGACATCGCATTGCGCCGGCACGTTCATCCTGCGCGGTGCTGGTCAGTTCGCAAAACGCGAATAGGGAATGGCTCTACTACACGCAGCAAACGATTTCCGCGCCGGGATTTTCCGGCCAGGCCTTCAGCACGTTCGTGCCGCATACGGTTCGCGCAAGGGAGACGAAACAATGCCGCGATTGCCACGTCTCCGCGGAGAACGATAACAACGCGTGGATGGCGCAACTCCTTTTGCAGGGCACCAATTTCATGAACTTTATGGGGCGTTACGTCTATGTGGCCACTGGCAACAAGGGCTTGCAATCCATTGCGGTGGCCGAACACGACGAGCCGGAAGCGATTTACGGCAGCGACCTTCAGCGTATCGCGTATCCGGACAATTTCAAGAAATTCGTTGAACAGGGCCGAACACTTCATGTAGCTGCGGAGCATTCCGGCAACGTCCTCGACATTCAGGCGCGCGGTGAGTATGCGTATGCTGCAAGCGGGACGGGCGGGCTGCGCGTCTACGACATCGCGAATATTGACAACAAGGGCGTCTCCGAAAAAATTGCGACCGCACCGGTTTCGCCCGTTGGCCAGCGATTTTTTGTTCCGACCAAGAACGCAGTGTCGGTTGCTTCGCCCACGACCCTTGCCGTCGATCCCTTACGCCAACAATTGCCCGAGAATGAGGAGGAGCCAATTGACCTGTTCTACGGTTTTCTTTATGTCGCAGACAAAGAAGAGGGCCTGGTCATCATTGGCAATCCGGATTTGAAATCGAACAGCCCCGGTGTGGGAACGTTGCTCGACGGCAATCCCACAAACAATTTCCTGAAGCGCGCTCTCGCGTTCAACCCTGGCGGCGTCCTCACGGGAGCGCGCCGCATGGCCATGGCGGGAACTGTTGCGTACGTGTTGACGGACAAAGCCCTGATCGTGGTGAACCTCGACAACCCGCTCGCACCGCGCGTGACGGCAACACTTGGCCCGCCCGCATTGAATGATCCGCGCGGCATTGCGGTGCAGTTCCGTTATGCTTTCGTCGTAGACCGTGACGGCCTGAAGGTTTTGGATGTTACTGATCTCGCGCAGCCAAAACCGGTCGCGAACACATTGGTTCAGCTTGAAGACGCGCGCAACGTTTATCTCGCACGCACCTACGCTTATGTTTCGGCGGGCAAGCAAGGCTTGGCCGTCGTCGATGTGGAAAGACCGGATGCTCCTAAGCTGGACCAGATTTTCAACGCCGAAGGCCGGCTCAATGACGTGAACGACGTGAAGATCGGCATGGTCGCGGCTAGCGCTTTTGCATTTGTCGCCGATGGAAAGAATGGGCTCCGCGTGCTGCAAATCGTTTCGCCCTGGGATGATCCTGCGCACTTTTCCGGGTTCAGCCCGCGGCCAACGCCAAAGCTGATTGCCAGCGCTCGCACGCGCGGGCCTGCCCTTGCCATATCGAAGGGCATTGACCGCGACCGCGCCGCAGACGAATCCGGAAACCAGCTTGCGGTTTTCGGTCGCCGCGGCGCTCGCCCCCTGAATCGCGCCGAAGCCCAGGCGCTTTACCTTCGCAACGGGCAACTCTATACGGTTACCGACGAGCCGGTTGCGAATCCCCGGTCAGGGAAGGCCGCCACCAGGTCGGAGCCCTGGCTGGACCGCCTACAATCCTGGTTTATGCCCCGGAGCGCTCAGGCCTGGCTATCGGTTCCCTAACCAACTCGTTGCGTCATCTTCCCTCTTTCTTCGCCACAGCTACCTAGCGCTTCGCTATGGAATTTGTACCCTTTTGTGTCCTTTTTCTACACGCATCTCCTTTTTCTTGTGTCCTTTACCCTTCGGCGGCATCTAACAAAGGTATAATGAATTGTTGACACTTTTATTGCATCGCACCCATCAAAATAATTCGTGAGGGATTCTGGGAGTGCCGCGGTTAAGGTGTTGTTCGAGGATGAGGGCCTCCCAGAAGCATCAGCTCGATAAGGAAAGGAACACAAGGAGTACCAGTACATGGTGAAACATTACTTGCTGGCCAGCGATTTCGACCAGACACTCAGCTTCAACGACTCTGGAGTCGTTCTGAGCGAGCTCATCGGTTTTCACGGGATTCACGACAAGGTGAAAGGGTTGGCGGAGATCAATCTCGTCCAACAGGGCGCAGAGCTAAGCTACCTGATACTGCATGACCCGGATTTTCGCCGCGTGCGGCGCGAGCATCTCATCGAGACCGGCAAGCGCATCCGCTTGAAGCACGACGTGGCTCTTTTCGCGCGCGCGCTCGACAGTTTCGGCGAAGGCTACAGATTCCATTTCAACGTAATCTCTGCGGCGCCGCAGGAAATTATTCAATCGGCGCTTGAAGGCATCGTTCCGCCCGATCACATTTTCGGTACGCGCTTCCGCTACAAAGAGTCGGGCGAAATCGATTCGATCATTCGCGCCTCGGCGGGCTGGGGCAAGATCACCGTGCTCGAAGAACTTCGGGCGGCCCTAGGCATCAGCCATGACCAAATTATTTATATGGGCGATGGCAGCTCGGACTTGCCGGTCATGATGCACGTCAACCAGTACGACGGCCTAACCATCGCCGTGAGCGAAGCCAAATTCATTGCGCGCGTCGCGAAGCGCACTGTGCTCAGCGACAACGCGATGAGCGTGCTGGTTCCGGTGATGGAAAAAGTCATGAATTGGGACTCCGCAAAAATCCGGAAGTTCTTTGCTTCGCACGGGCTTACTTTGCTCGAATGGGAGAAGGTGCGCACCGACATGTTGACAATTCAAGATTCTTCAACCGAACCGGTGGCTGCAACGCCCGCCTCGTAAACGCAGTTAATCATGTTGATTCCAAAAAGGGCGGACTGCACTCCGCCCTTCTTTTTTGAATGCGTTGATTCGAAAAAACGAATCGCCTTCAAGCACTTCCTAAAATTCCTGGCAAAGCGGATAATCCTCTGTTGCACATCTCACGAAAAAGCGAGCTATCTGCACATGGCAAACGTCAAGACCAAGAAAGGGGTCATCGGCATTCTGACGGGGGGCGGCGACGTTCCCGGCCTCAACCCCGCCATCCGCGCCGTTACTCTGCGCGCTCTGCGCGAAGGCTATCAGATCATCGGCATTCGTCACGGCTGGGCCGGCTTGGTGGATATGGTCCGCGAGAAGAACTACGACAACTCCGACAATTTCTTTCTGCTCGACGAAGAAACCGTCGATCGTGCGGGACGCACCGGCGGCACCTTTCTTCATTCCTCGCGCACGAATCCTGCACGCGTTGGCAAAGCGAGCGTCCCCGAGCATTTGCGCAGCAAATTCACGTCAGAAAAGAATGACTTAACGCCTGAAGTTCTCCAGAATCTCGCGTGGCTGGGAATTGACACGCTCATTCCCATCGGCGGCGACGACACATTGAGCTACGGCGTGCGTTTGCACAAAGAGGGTTTCAAAGTTATTGGAATTCCGAAGACCATGGACAATGACGTTCCTGGCACCGACTACTGCATCGGGTTCAGCACTTGCGTTACGCGCACGATTCAGATGGTCAACGCCCTGCGCACTTCCGCCGGTTCCCACGAACGATTCATGGTGCTGGAGGTTTTCGGCCGCTACGCTGGCTTCACCGCCATGCTTCCCACGATGGCCGGCGCCGCCAACCGTTGCGTGATTCCCGAATTTAAGTTCAACATCGAGCGCCTTACGGAGCTGCTCGTTGCCGATCGCCGCAAGAATCCCAGCAGGTACTCGATTGTTCTGGTCTCCGAAGGCGCGATGTTCGAAGGAGGCGAGATGGTGTTCGAAGGCGCGGAGGCCGACGCCTTCGGCCACAAAAAGCTTGGTGGCATCGGCGATATCGTCGCCGAAAAAGTGCGCGAACTTTCCGCCAAATTCAATAAAGGCAAGAGAATCGACGTCATCAATCAGAAGCTCGGCTATCTCGTGCGTTGCGGCGATCCCGACGCCATTGACTCCATCGCGCCGATGGCCTACGGCAACCTCGCCTTGGACTTACTGCTCAAGAACATCAGCGGGCGTCTGGTGGTTCTCAAGAACGGCCACTACGACAACATTTCGCTTGAAACCGTGACCGCTACCAAAAAACTGGTCAACGTCAAAGAGCAATACAACACCGAGCGGCTGCGTCCGCAGTATGCGAGCTTCGACATGCGGCCCTTGTTCCTGATGACCAACCAGGTGGGCTGATTGGGGGCTGACTCGCTCTGGACCTGCGGCGCCGACAACTCTGATGATCCGCTTTGATGCAAGTGGACCAAGCCGTGAGCCACTTTCGGCATAGAGTTAGAGTACAGCTTTACGGCTAACCTGTTGACCGGAAGAAGCTTGCCGCGAAAGCGGTGCAAATCTTGCGTTCCCACTTTCGCTCTCTTGTCATCTTCGGCTGGCTGTATATGATGTCTCCACTTTGCAGCGGTCGAGGAGGCCTTATCCACGTACTCGGGATTGACGTTGGCACGGGCGGCACACGTGCGCTAATCATCGATCAGAGCGGGCGGCTCGTTTCTTCCGCCACAGCAGATCATCAGCCTTTCGCAACTCCGGAAATTGGCTGGGCGGAGCAGCAACCCGAAGATTGGTGGCGCGCCACATGCGTTGCAGTTCGCAAAGCGCTTGCGGATGCGAATCTCACCGGCAAAGACATCGCCTGCGTTGGATTCTCCGGGCAGATGCACGGAGCAGTTTTGCTCGACGAAAAAGGAAATGTCGTTCGCCCTGCGCTGATTTGGTGTGATGTCCGCACGGAAAAACAGTGCCGCGATCTGACGCGCGCTCTTGGCCTCCAACGCTTGATTCAGCTCACGTGCAATCCAGCGTTACCCAACTTTACGCTTACAAAAATTCTCTGGGTCCGCGAAAACGAGCCGGACAACTGGAAGCGCGTCCACGAGGTGCTGCTTCCCAAAGATTACGTGCGCTTCCGGCTGACCGGCGAACGCGCCACCGACATGGCCGACGCTTCGGGTACCTTGCTTCTGGACGTCGCGCATCGCCGCTGGTCGAGGGAAATGTTGGATGCCGCTGCGCTCGAAGAGACTCTTCTGCCCTCCGTCCACGAATCCCCTGACGTTTGCGCAAAAGTTTCCGCCAAAGGCGCGGAGGAATGCCGGCTAGCTCCCGGCACTCCTGTCGTCGCTGGAGCCGGCGATCAAGCCGCTGGTGCCGTCGGCATGGGCATTGTCTCTCCCGGAACGGTCAGCGCCACGATTGGCACCTCGGGCGTAGTCTTCGCGGCAACGGATCGTCCCGCGCTCGACTCCCGTGGCCGCGTTCACACGTTTTGCCACGCCATTCCCGGACGCTGGCACGTCATGGGCGTCACACAAGCCGCCGGGCTTTCTTTGCGCTGGTTCCGCGACACGTTCACCGCCGACTCCAGCGGCGCCGCGGAATCCTACGACCATCTCACCGCCGAAGCGGCGAATGCTCCTCCCGGTTCCGATGGCCTTCTCTGGACTCCTTATCTGATGGGCGAGCGCACTCCTCATCTCGATGGCAGCGCTCGCGGCGCACTGGTCGGGCTGACGGCTTCGCATACGCGCGGCCACGTCGTTCGCGCCATCCTCGAAGGCGTCGCGTTCAGCCTGCGTGACACGTTCACTCTGTTTCAGGAAATGAACGTTCCGGTAAACAGTATCCGCGTTGGTGGAGGCGGCGCGCGCTCGCCGCTTTGGCGACAGATTCAAGCGGACGTTTACGGACACTCCGTCGAAATTGTAGAAGCCGAAGAAGGCGCTGCTTATGGCGCCGCACTTCTGGCCGCCGTTGGCGCCGGCGTCTGGCCCACGGTGGACGCCGCGTGCGCTACAGCGGTGCGCGTCGCTTCGCGTGTTGATCCACAACCCAGTGCCGTCGCCACTCTCCGAGCTAGCTATGCCGCCTTCCGCCGCGTCTATCCCGCCACACGGCAGATCCTCGCGCCGTCGTAAGAACAACCATTTTTGCAAGCTGATTGGTCATCCGGACAACCCTAATCTCCTGCTTTTCATCTTCTAGATGAGCTGACTTTCATCATTGGTTCATCAAATGATTGTTATGCTTAGAGCTTTGAGGTTTTGCATGAGGCTACGCTTTTCGGTTCTCCTCTCTTTCCTGGCGCTCTCTGTGGCCGCCAGTCCGAATCCGCAGCAGCCGTCACCGGAACCGAACTCTCCCACACAACCGGCAGCTGCGCCCGCGGACGCACCCATCGTTTACGTGAGCGATTTCGATTTGGACGTCGCGCAGCGCAAGCCATCGCCGAAGACGGCTGCAACAACGCGCACCTCCTCGCGCTCCAAGCCGGGCAGCACCTCGCGCTCTCCTTCTGGCGTCCCGAGAAATGGATCGTCTCCGGAGTACGCATCGACGAATTCGCAGAGTACGGAGGCGGAAGCTTTAGAAACTCCAAAGGAAGAAACACCCGCCGATCAGGCCAACGCGTTAGTGAAAGCGGTCTCCGACAATATAATTCGCGCGCTCACGCAGGCCGGCTTGGACGCTCGCCGCCTCGGTGCCAATTCGCCACTACCTAAGGCCGGCGTTCGCGTCCGCGGCGTTTTTGCGGAAGCCGACGAGATGAACCGCGCGCGGCGGCTGCTGGTGGGCGGCGAAACGGTCGGCCCGAACATCATCCTCTATGTGGGTGTCAATAACCTGAAGAACCCGGAGCAGCCGCTTTATGTACTCGCGGATCCTCCCGCCAACGATGCGCGCCACGGGCCGGTCATCACTGTCACTTCGTATTCCCCTGCGGCCCGCTATGAACTGTCCCGCGACCCGTCGGGAGAAGAACTCCAGAAAGTCTCTCAGCGGATTGCTGCGGACCTGAGCGCCCTCGTCAGCGCCAACCGCCTCTCGCTTTCGCAATAGCATCAAAGAGTTTCACTTCTCGGGCGCGAGATTCTGCAAATCGCCAAAGGCAAGGCGCGGTACGCCTCCCTGGCATCCATCGCCCGAATCCCAAAGCTCGTAGTCGTCAGCCACGCGTGCTCCTCATACTGTTATTCGTTGAAAGCGCTAGAAATGTTCGCGGACACAAGAAAAATCTCGACTCACAAAAGACAGACGCGCCCACCTGTCCTCTGGGTCAGGTGTAATTTCGGCCTCCATTCTCCGGTAAATACTGGATCACCCTCGGCCCGGCTCTAAAATCAACTCATGGCCCAGCCGTCCAAGGTCGGCCCTGTCTTCCTGACCATTTTCGCCCTGCCTTTTCTGGGTGGAGGGCTCTTCTTTGTCTATGGCCTGCTAGTTTCGAGACCGAATTTTCACGCGAGCAACTTGGCCACAGGCCTAACTGTAGCGGCTTTTTTCGTTTTGGTCGGCGCCGGGCTCATCTTTGCCGCATTCAAGGGATACGCCTTGATGAAGAAACAGGCCGCCCTCCAGGAAGCCAATCCGCTTTCGCCCTGGCTCTGGCGCGCCGATTGGTCCTTACAGCGCGCGGAGAGTGCAAACAAAAAGGGCTACATCACCGCCTGGATTGGAGCCGCGTTTTGCACCTTGATCACCGCTCCGTTCATGTTGGGCCTGATACCGGATTTGTTGCGAAAGAGTGACCCTCGGGTCTTTCTCCTCCTCGGATTCAACCTCTTCAGCGCCATCCTGATCATCAACGCGATCCGTGCCACGATTCGCCACGAACGTTTTGGCAATTCTTATTGCGAATTCGCTCCGCTGCCCATTTCTCTCGGCCGAGGCGTGACCGGCAGGATTCACCTGCGCTTCGAAACACAGGCCGCACACGGCATCGACCTTCGCCTCAGTTGCGTGCGCCGCATCGTTACGGGCTCCGGCAAGAATCAAAGCACAAGTAATGTCACACTTTGGCAGGCAGATAAGAATGTTGCTGCGAGCGCCCTCGAACCTGGCCCGCTCGGCCGGGCCATACCGGTGGAATTTGACATTCCCGCGGACGCCCTCATCACCGATCACAGCAATCCAAGCGACCAGATTCTGTGGCAGCTTCACGCAAGGGCCGATGTTCCCGGGGTCGACTATTCTGACGATTTCGAGCTGCCGGTTTTTCGAACCGCCGATTCGCCGCAACCAGTCAGCGATTCTTCCGCGCAGGAAGGGTTCGGCAGTCCCACCAGCAACTTCGGTTTCGCGACAAGGCGAAGCAGCGACGCCGATCCCGGGGAAGTTGCTCAGCCTGCGCGCACCAAAGTCATCGTCTCGATGCATGATGGGGGCACGGAATTTTATTTTCCACCGCTACGAACGCCCGCCCGCGCCCTAATGCTTCTTGTGGTTGCCCTGGTTTTCACCGGCGCCCTGTACGTCCTGATTCACAGCAACGTTCCCGCGCTCTTCACCGCGCTCTTCGCCCTGGGTGATCTCCTCGTGGCGTTTGGATTCTTTCATGTGACTTTTGGCAGCGCGCGCATCGGCGTCGGCGGCGGTGAAATTCACTCCCGCCGTGGCATTCTGGGAATGGGCACGACGCAGCGGTTTCCCGTCTCCGAAGTAGCTTGCATCGTCCCCGTCGGGAGCGTTCAGCAAAGCGGAAACTCCGACGACAATTCCATCTATTCCATCCAACTCCACACCAAAAGCGGGCAGAAGTGCACGCTGGCCGATGAAATCAGCAGCCGCCAGGAAGCGCGCTGGGTCGTTTCGCAGCTCGAAACGCTCGCCGGGCTAAAACTCGACACGCACGTCGAAGTCAGCCTGCCTCTCGGCGTGCAAACGCAGCCCGTGCAATTGCGCACTGGCCGGCCAAACGTTCGCGTGCAAACGTGCGGCTCCTCCTTGGTGGCCCTCGCCGTCTTCGGTGCAATGGTCCTCGCCATGTTTGCCTGGCAAGCAAAATGGAATGTCGGGGCTCGCAGCGTGCGCGCGAACTCTTCCCGAAGCGCATCGCGACCACCCGCTCGGGCAAGACCAGGAGCTGTTCCCCCGCGCGTCTTCTCCGGCCCACTGACCGACGCCGACGTCCCGCGGGTGCTCGCTCTCCCGCCGCAAGCGCAGGCCGAAGAGCTTTTCGAGCGGCTCATCGGCCACGACGAGCGTGCCCTTGAAGTTTTCGGGCAACAGTTCGACGGCTGGATCGGCCGCACCAATCACAGCGATCGCATGTCCCAGCTTTTGCAGCGCGCGCAATTTTCCAAAGATCTGCGCGTCCGTCTCGCCCAGGTGGACATGAGCCTCGCGCTCCAGGGCTTTCATGAAAACCAGCAAGCCGCTGACTCGCTCATGAATCGCGCCGGCACGGATCCTCAATACCGCGCCTGGGCCGTCTTTTACCTGGGGATGCTTGCCGCGCGCGGCGTGGATTACGACCGTATCCACCAGGCTCTACTCAACTATGCGCGCAACGACAAAGATCCCAACGTGCGGCAGTGGGCCGTCGAGGGACTCCGCTTTCTCGCCAAAGGCGAGGTTCTCGACGAGTTGTTTGCCTCCTTCACCGAAGATCCTTCGATGAAAGTTCGCGACCGCGCCGGTTGCAATATTGCCGACTGCGGAGTTTTCACCCGCATGCAGCGCATGCGCATGGTGCCGAAACTCATCGACTTGGCCGCCAACCCAAAGACCAGCGCGCAAGTGCGTTCCTGGTCGTTCCTGGCGCTTCAGGAAATCACTGATGCCAACAATCCTGCCGACGCGCTCGCCTGGAATCGCTGGTACGCGGACCACGGTACAGAGAAAATGGCCGAATTTGAACGCCTCGAATGGTGGCAAGTCCGCGGCGACGAATAACGTCGAAAACGCTCCCGCTCGTGTCATCCTGAGGCCGCTTCGTCCGGCGGAAGCCCGCCTGCCGCAAGCAGGGATCTCGACCTATCTTTCGCCTCTCCCTTCCAAGAGTGCTCCGCGGTACAGGCGGAGATACAATGCTTTCGCTCCAAGGGGGCGAAACCGAATGACTAGTCGAAAAAACAATTCCCTTCGCATTGGCGTGGACTTGGGCGGCACAAAAATTGAATTTGTCGCGCTTGAACACGACGGCGCCGAACTCCATCGCCATCGCGTCGCTACGCCCCGCTTCGACTACGAAGGCACCGTGCGCGCCATCGCCGACGGCGTGAAAGAAATGGAGACGCAGCTTGGCCGCCCAGCCACAGTCGGCGTGGGTATTCCCGGCACCGTCTCTACGCGAACCGGTCTCGTGAAAAATGCAAACTCGACGTGGCTAAATGGAAAACCTTTCGACAAAGACCTAAGCCGGGTCCTCGCTCGCGAAGTCCGCTGCGCCAACGACGCGAACTGCTTGGCGGTTTCCGAAGCCACCGATGGTGCGGGCGCAGGCAAACGCCTGGTCTTCGCTGTGATTCTCGGCACCGGCTGCGGCGGCGGTATCGCAGTAGACAGCCGCCTCCACGCCGGCATGAACGGCGTCGCCGGGGAATGGGGACACAACACGCTGCAGTGGATGAGCGCCGACGAATTTCCCGGATCCCCGTGCTACTGCGGGAAGAATGGCTGCATCGAAACTTGGGTTTCCGGCACCGGCCTCGAAAAAGACTACGAGCGCGCCACCAAAACTTCTCTTCACGGCCCGGAAATTCTCGCGCGCAGTGAAGCGGGCGAGCCCGCAGCTCTCGCCGCGCTGGAGCGCTTCGAAGACCGCCTCACTCGCGGTCTTGCTGGCGTCATCAATCTGCTGGACCCCGACGTCATTGTGATGGGCGGTGGCGCTTCGCAAATTTCCCGCATCTACAAAAACGTTCCCGCACGCCTGGAGCAATACGTCTTCGGCAAGGAAGCTGACACTCCTCTCGTACCCGCAAAGCACGGCGATTCCAGCGGCGTGCGCGGCGCTGCCTGGCTCTGGCCGCTGGAGTGAGTCGGGCGCACTTCTGGAAAACTTTCTGCTACTCAATCCCCGCATTGCGTCAGACTAGCGAGGGACAAGACTCATGGCAGAAACACAAGCAGGGCGACCTCAAGAAGCGCGCAATATCTCGGACACCGCGCGATGGGCGGCGTACTTCCGTGCGGAGGAGACCAAACGGCCCGACGCGATTTTTCGCGACCCCTACGCCGAGCGTCTGTGCGGGCAGCACGGCGTGGACATCGCCAACACCCTGCCCAACGGAAACAAACATGCATGGGCCTGGGTCACGCGTACCTATCTCTTCGATGATTTCATCACCCAAGAACTTGGGGAGGGTGTCGACTTGGTGCTCAACCTTGCGGCCGGATTGGATGCGCGTCCTTATCGCATGAACCTGCCCGCATCGCTACAATGGATCGAGGTCGACCTCCCGGGAATCCTCGCCTACAAGGAAGAAATTCTTGCCGGCGAAAAACCCACCTGCGCCCTCGAGCGCCTACGTCTGGACCTGGCCAACGTCAACGCGCGGCGAACACTATTCGCAAATCTCAATCAGCGCGCGAAGAAGATCCTTGTGCTCACCGAAGGGCTGCTCATCTACTTGAGCGCAGAAGAGGTTGGCACGCTGGCGAAGGATCTCGCAAGAGGCGCAAACTTCCAGCGCTGGGTTATGGATTTGTCCTCACCCGGACTCTTGAAAATGATGCAAAAGACCACTGGTAGGCGATTGAGCGAGATCGGCGCGCCATTCAAATTCGCGCCCGCCGAAGGGCCTGCGTTCTTCTCGCCGCACGGCTGGGAGCCGATGCAAGTGAAGGGCATGTTGAAAACCGCCACAAAATTCAAGCGCCCGCCGCTCCTTCTTCGCCTCTTCGGACTCTTGCCCGAAAAGAAAGGCCCCGCCGGAAATCAACCGTGGTCCGGTGTCTGCCTCTTCAAGAGAAAATGAGCATCGCTGGTCGCGCTTCATCGTTTCCCAAACCCGATTCCGCTGATGCAAATCACGCCCATCTCCGTGCGGTCGAATTTTAGCCGCACCGTGCTGAGCTTCCCCGGATCAAGCCGCTTCGCTCCATTCGCCGCAAAATCCGCCAGCGGTATCCGCACTGTCTGAAACACCGGCTCCCAATCCTTCTCGTACCCTTTCTCGTCCAAAATCGCCAGCTTCGTGAATTGTTCCTTAAAGGGCGGCGGAATCACCATGAATTTGCTCACCGGCACGCTCGCCGTCGCGCCATCGTTCGCCACCAACTCCAAAGTGAAATCCGGCGCCTCCCGCTCTTTTTTCTTGGACTTGTCCTGCTCTTTTTTCTTTTTTTCCTCTTCTTCTATTTTTTTCTTTTCCTCCTCCGACTTCTTGCCGGGCAGATCCGCGTCTTCATCCATCGCCGCGACGGAAAGCTCGACCGTTGATCCTTCTCCCAATTGCCACTTCGCCGCCGCGCCTGCTGGCAGCGTCACAGTGTATGTCGCTGCCGGCGCTTTCTTCGCGCGCTTCCACCCCAGGAACACGCCGTTGTAGTCGCGGTCTCCTTCCCTCCAGGGAATCTTTCCTTCGTACCACACCGACAAATCCTCGCCCGCTATGCTTCCACCCGGTGTGGTTGTTGTCGTCAGGTCCGCATCTTCGGCGAACGAAGCGAGCGGCACATACGACGCGTCCTGATACCGGTCGACATAAAGAGTTTCCGGCAGCCATTCGCGTCCCACACGCCAGTCTTGAAACAAGGGAAGGTACTCGCGCCGGTCGTGCAGCGTCGCTTCCAGAAACGCCGAAATGTACGTCTTCGAAATCCGCCGCTGCTCTTCCCCGGACATCAACGGCTTCAAATTCAAAAGCCAGCTTAGCGGCTGGCCCGCGTCGGTCCTTCCCCACACGGTGTTGAACTGCCCGTGATTCGCGCGGTAAGCGTAAATCTCTGCTTTGAACCACGGTCCCGGCTGCGTGAACTTCACATGGTCCCACTGCCTGCTGCCCAAGAATGAAGAAACATCCGCGTCGTGCGCCCCCTGCAACGTCAGATAGCTCACGTCGGAAATCCAGCGGTCCTGCTCCGCGGGCTTGTACTGGCCGTCCGCTGGCGCGATGGCCACGACGCTCTTGATCGCGAATCCGTAATCGAATTTGATGTTCGCGTCCTCCGGATAGTATTTCATCCGGTTAAACGCTGCCGCAGTGGCCGCCGCTTCTCCTCCGCGCGAATGACCCATCAGTGTGATTCGCGACAAATCCACTTTTCCCTGAAACGGGTTCCCCGCCGCTTGATTCCATTCCCTCCACAATTTCAAATGCTCGAGCAGCAGCCATCCCCGCACAGCGCTGCCGGGCTTCAGCGGCGGATCGTGAAACAGTCCGCCATTTAAAAAATTTTCGTCGATCGAAGCGAGAATGAACCCGCGGCTCGCGAGCAATTCTCCCAGGTACTCATAGCCCGGATCCGAAAAATCCGCCAAGTTATGATTCCCGTGCACAATCAGCGCCAGCGGAAAAGGCCCCGGCCCTTCCGGATACCACACGCGCGCGTTCAGCGGCAGCTTGTCTACGTCAAATTTCCAATATTTTTTGCGCGCCCACCGCTTCCATCCCTTGAAATCCTTGAAAAAATCCGAAGCATCCACCGTCCGCGTCTTGATCGCCACGCTCGCTCCATATTCCGCCCGCCGAATGTCGCTCCCTACTCCGTAAAAGAATTTTCGCACGTGATAGGGCCCAATCGCGCTCGGATTCTCCACCGCCAATTTCGCAGGCATCGATTCCGCCGGCGGCTTCCATTCGATAAGCTTCTCCATCGAACCTGCGTGGGCAAAGAGCCACACGAAGTACACATTCCCCGCAACTCCGCCCACGAACAGCAGCGAAACAAGAATCTTCTTGCGCAGCGCCATTTGCACAAATCCACCCGCAACAAACGTCGCAATCGTCGCGCCCAAGACTCCTTCCACCAGCCCCACTAAAATGGCCACAGAAATTCCCAAATCAAGAGGCCCCCACAGCATCATCACAACCACGCAGGAGCCAATAATAGTTCCCGTCGCCAGCCGTGGCAGCTTCCGCAGAATCGTCAGCACAAGCATCACGCCAAGCATGACCAACGCTATGCACAGCGCCGCGAACACGATCGCGAACGCAAAATCGAAGGCGTATCCAAACCCGGTTTTCAGGCAAAGTCCCGCAATCATCACGGACGCGAACGCCGCCGCCAACGTCCCCCACACCGCCCCACGCCGCACTTCAGGCCCGGGCCGAGTCAGCATCCAATTCTTCGACCACCAAGCCTTTACCGTCAGCCACACATCTTTTCCGCGCGCCCGCAGAGACATGTCACACCCTCCATCCTGTCACTACGACTCTTGGTCTTCCGAGGTTCCGCTATCGGTGAAAAAGATACTCCCTACCCGCCTCGCGGCAGGTCTATTGAACATATTGACGAAGCAGGAGTCCAGGAGTCAGGACAGTTCCCTTGCTAGAAAATAAAAGGCCTCCCGGCATAACCGAGAGGCCCTGCTGCTTTCCTTGAGCTGGAAACTTGAACCAGAAGCGGTTAACCCTGCCCCGCCGCTGCCGCCTTGGCCATCTTTGCCTGCCATTCCTTCGACCGCCGCTCCATTTCGGCTGGCGCAACATCTTCCACATGCTGCGCGAGGCCCCACTGATGCCCGAAGGGATCGGTAATCTTGCCATAGCGGTCGCCCCAAAACTGGTTCTCGAGGGGCATATCTACCGTGGCGCCGGCAGCGACCGCACGCTTAAAGACGTCATCCACATTCTCCGTATAGAGGAAGACACCGCACGCGTTCTTGACTCCCGGCGTCGGCGCGGCGTTCATGCCGGGGAACTCGTCGGAAACAAAGATGTGGGAATCGCCGACCTTGAGTTCGGCATGCCCGATTTTGCCGTCGGGCCCTTTCATGCATACGGTCTCGACGGCTCCCAAAACCGATTTGTAGAAATCAAGGGCCTTCCCAGCGTTCTTGCAGGTCAGATATGGAATCACCGAGTGATACCCCTCAGGAATTCCGCGGACAGGATTTGACATGGTTGCCTCCTAGCGGATTTAGACGTGTGCGCACGGAAAACGGAAGGGAGTTTCGGCAGAGCCGTGCGCAAAACCGTTGATACTCCCGCGCGGGCGCTGTGTCAATAGCATTGAAATCAGCGCGAATCCTCTTGTGGTGGCGCAGCATGCTGCGCACTGCACGCAAGACTTCATCATCAGATTGACGCCTCCGCAAACTGGAGAGAGAATCCGCGCCAAACCAGCGGGATGAAGGAGGCGCGGATGCGATACGACTTCCTGGTCGAGACCTACGAAACAGAACGCATCAAGGTGCTCAGCGTGTGGAGTGAGTTCCGCGATGAGGATTTGCCGGTGCGTCCTCGCTTAGGTGACCCACGAGGGCGCAGTGTGCGCGAGCAAATGGTGCATCAGTGCGTGAGCGAAAACCTCTGGTTCATCAACATGCTCGGAATTGACGTGGGCGCCCCGCCTCTTCCTGCCAACGAAGCGCGCATCGAATTCATCAAGCGGTATGCCGAAGATAGCGAGAAACGTCTGGACGCGCTAAAAAGCAAAGACGAGGCGTGGTGGGGATCCGAAACAAAATTTTTTGACGTGCAGCGCTCCCGCGCCTGGATTATGGTCAGGCGAATCGCGCACACCGCCCATCATCGCGGGCAGCAAATGGCCCTGCTGCGCATGCTAGGGCGCGATTTGCACAGCAATTACGGCCCTACGGCGGACACCGGCGGCCTCATGCAAAATCACGCACCAACAATTTACGCCTACGACGGCGTAGAGGCGCTGGTCGCCGGAGAATTAGCCCGAGGCGCGAAAAGAAAACTCCCTGCCGCCGGCGAAAACCCGGTTACCGAGCGACCAGACCGAAAGTGACAGTCCCAGTTCCGCTAAATCAAGCGAACAGCCACAGGGGACAGACAGAATTCTAAATGGAAGCAGCCGCGATCGCTTCGATTTCGATCAGAAACCCTGGCTTCGGCAGAGCGGCAACCACCATGAGCATAGAAGCCGGGCGGCAATCCCCCAGGAAACGTGCGCGGATGGACGCATGAGCCGCAAGATCTTCAGCGCTGACGAGATACTGAACGATTTTTACCAAGTGCTCCCGGCCCATGTCCGCTTTTTGCAAAGCCGAGAAAATATTTTTCCACGCTTGCTCGGCTTGGAGTTCGAAGGTCGCAGGCAGCGTGCCATCCTGCAAAACGCCGGGCGTTCCCGAAGTGAAAAGCCATCGCGCAGGGCGCGGGACTTCGGTAGCGTCGCTGTATTTGCCAATGTGCCTTGAAATCCCAATGTCAATGAGAGGGTGGAGGGTCGCGCTCATGTCAAGAGTCCCTTTCTACAGAATCACTTCTGAGCATACGAAATAGCAAAGTCTGTGACGAGAGGATAGCGCGCGAACTGCTGAAAATCGACGCTCCCTGTGAGTACTGGTTGTGTGTTGCAGCCCCCAGAGAAAGTGTGGGTGCAGAGCAGTCGCCGATAACCGCCCTGCACCCATCCTCGACAACCGCCCGTCTCGTTGCCGAAACGGGGCTCTCTTACTCGGCTTCCGTTCAGTTCTCGTCAGTCCTCAGCTTGAGGGCCGAGCCTCTGCTGGACGCGCCTGCGAACTTTGGCAGGCAGAGTTCTCTGCTGGCCTCCATTGGCGATGGCCTGACTACCAGCTCCCACTCCGCCAAACGTCGGCACTCCCCAAAAGGCGGGCGCATCTCCGCTGTTCGGATCAAACGATTCACCCGAAATTTCGCCGCGGTTATTGATGTCGTCGGCAAACAGCAAAAACTGGGAGCCCTCCACCGTCATGCTGTTGAGGTCGCTCATGACTCCGTTCTGCCAGATAAACGCCCGGAATACGAAGGGTCCTCCGCGTGAGAGACCTACCACCTGATTCTTCTCATTCACTCCCAGAGCTTCGGCGCGAATATCGCCCGGCAGCTTGCCCAATCGCACTAGACCGCCTGCCTGCGTCCACAGGAACGCTTCGAAGTTTCGCGTGCCGTCCTGTCCCGCCGGCAAAGAGAAACCCACGACCGTGCCTTGATTGTTGATTGCAGTAGGGGTGTTCCACGTGTGCCCGCCAAGGTTCGGAATCTCCGATGGAACTCCGTTTTGCCACAGAACCGAGTGAGCGGCGCTAACGCCTCCGACGGCAATGCCGCACGCGCCAGATATTCCGACCACTTGGCCCAGGTCATTGATCGCCGTAGCCGCGGTCGTGGAATCACCAGGCAGAGGCGGAAGTTCCTTCATCGTGCCATCCGGTTCCCATATCACGGCTCGAAATTGCAAAGTCTGCACGGCGGTATTGCATGTCGGGTCGTGCACAGGGTTCTCTGCCCAACCCACGATTTCACCGCGGTTATTCACTGCCGTCGCATAACTATTGAACCCTCCCGGAAATGGCGGAAGGGCGGTCATCACTCCATTCGCCCACCGAAAGCCCTCGCAAACCTTTCCAGTCGGAGATCCCGTGGCATAGAAGGGGTAGCAGGAGAAATTATCGGCAGGGGGCTGGTCCACATTCGTGTCCGAGATTCCTACGATCACCCCCTTGTTGCTCTTGATCGGCCAAGCCACGGCGCTGTTGAAGCCCGGTCCCCCAAGGGCGCCCAGATCGATGACGTTTGGCCCGCCCATCCACAGTGCGGCGTGCGAGACCGCGTCCCCGGGCTGGTCAGTCGCCCCGGTAATCCAGCCGCGATCATTAATCCCATTGCCCGCGCCCTGCGTCCCGCCGAGCGTAGTCAAGGGAATGATGTTGTACAGCGTTTGCGCGGTTTGCGACGTAAGCCGAGCCGGTGCAATTGCGAATGCCGCAAGCAAAGCCATCCCAACGATGCACATTGATGTTCTGAATCTCATGTTGCCTCCCCATTTCAGTTGTGATTTACGCCGAGGGCTCAAGATGCCGGTCTGCGCTCTTCCTCGCACCGTGGCTGAAGCGGGGTTCAGCCGAAAGAAGGCAAAGCCGAGCCCGTGGACAACCCTTCGACCGCGCGCAAGGTTAGAGCAATGGAAAGAGAAACGTTGGACGTTTGCGGCCCTGAAATCTGGGGGGATGGAGCGATTAACCCGGTGACAAGGCTTGTATCCTGGTCCGAAAACGTCTAGTCGGCCCCCGAAAATGGGCTAGGATTGCCTTTAACGCCAAATGGACCTGGACTGGAAAACTTGCTCGCGGGCGAGGCTGGCGCGTGATGCGCGTTTCGACGGCAAGTTTTTTATCGGCGTGCTGACCACAAAAATTTATTGCCGTCCGATTTGCCGCTCGCGCACTTCCAAGGAAAGCAACGTCCGCTATTTCCCGAGCGCCGCGGCTGCAGCGGAAGCTGGTTTTCGCCCGTGCCTACGTTGCCGCCCTGAATGCTCTCCGGGAACCCGCGCCTGGGCCGGCACGCAGAATACGGTAACGCGGGCGCTGCGCCTAATTAGCGAAACGGGATTGGAAGACGGCGGTGTGGAAGCCCTCGCCGAACATCTTGGAATGGGCTCGCGGCATCTTCGCCGTCTTTTTCTGCGCCACCTCGGGGCCACGCCCAGCGCGGTGGCCCAGACGCGCCGCTTGCACTTTGCCAAAAAGCTGATAGACGAAACTTCATTGTCCATGACACAAATTGCCTTCGCCGCAGGCTTCGGCTCCGTGCGCCGTTTCAATGCTGCCATTCGTAACAGCTATCATCGAACTCCAACGCAAATCCGCCGCGTCGCACAAGAGCTGACCGGCCAATCGGAGAATCATTATGTTTTTCACCTGCACTTTCGCCCACCCTACGATTGGAAACGGATGTTGGAATTCCTTGCGGCTCGAGCTGTTCCCGGCGTGGAAGCGATCGAAGGCGGCTGCTTCCGCCGCTCGATTTCGGTGAACGAACATCGCGGATTCTTCGCAGTCTCACTCAACGCACGTCGCAATGCCCTCAAAGTAAGCGTTCAGATTGACGAGCCGCGTTCCCTCTTCTTCATCATCGAGCGTATCCGCGCCATGTTCGATTTGGACGCGGACTGGGCCACGATTGTGCGAACCTTGAGAGCGGATCGGGCTTTGGCCGCACACCTATGCGCTTATCCAGGAATCCGGGTTCCGGGGTGCTGGAACGGTTTCGAGTTCGCCGCGCGAGCCGTTCTTGAAGAAGGCACTTGTCCGAGAGCCACCCAGGCGCTTGCGGGTCGTGCGGTCAAAGCTTTCGGCGAACCATTCTGCCCTGCCAGCGGCCTTACGCATCTCTTTCCCGCGCCTGAGGCCCTGGCCAATGCCGGCCTGGAAAGCATAGGCGTGCCAGTGCCGCAGGCAGACGCGGTTCGAGCTCTGGCGCGCGCCGTCCACGATGGACAAATCGGTTTTGAAAAAGTGGTGGACACCGATGCATTTCGGTCTCAGCTTTGCGGAATTCCGGGAATTACAGAATCGGTGGCGCAATGGGTTTCGGTGCGGGCCCTTCGCGAGCCCGATGCCTTTCCTTCCGCGGATCGCGATATCGCTCTCTCGTTAGGATTGGCAAGCCCGATGCAATTGGAACAACGCTCCCTGGCTTGGCGTCCGTGGCGGGCCTACGCGGCCATGTACCTCCGGACTTTTGCCGGCGACTTCGCAGTGCTCGGGAACTCTTCCGTTTCTTCCCAACGGGAAAAACATCGCCAGGAGAAGCCATTCTTCGTGCTCGAGTCCCTGCAGCCGTGCGTCGGGCATCGTAAGGGAAGATAGGCAGTCCAAAATTGGAAAATCTGTTGGCGGCAAGGCTGCCTGCGTTAACACATTTCTACTTTCGTCGATCGCTATTGCGGCTTCGCGATCACGCCACAGGCGATGCGTGCGGGAGCGGCGGTGCCCGTGCCGCCCGAGACGGCGTGAATCACGATGGACGTGCCGCCATTGCTGAACACGGAGCTTGCGTCGTTACCTAACGTCACGTTGGGAGCGACGGTGCTGGCATGCGCTGTTCCGTCCGCCCCGACAATCAGCGCAAAATCTGGAATGTCGCCTGCCGGAAGCATGCCCTCATGTCCCGCGTGTCCCCCGGCAAAATGCGGACCGGCCGACTTGAAATCCGGCGGGTCGCACTTCGCGAACTGATGAATGTGTAGCGAGTGTTCGCCGGAAGGAAGATTCTTGATGTCCAGCGTGATCTTGACGCCCTTCTCGGCGGCCGACAGCGTGGCCGTGCCGACGCTCTGGCCTTGCGCGTTCTTGATTTCCACTGTGACCAGCTTCGTGGCGGGACGTGACTGCGCAAAAGTGACCCCAGCGGCTAAAGCAAGCAGCGCGGCACAAAGAATAGCTCTCATGCAATTCTCCTCGTTGCCAAACATTTGCGAAGCTTTCAACTCTTCCCTGAAAAAAAGAACACGCCCCCAATCTACCCCAACTCCGCGCGGCAGCGTAACAAGCTTTTTCCAAAGCCACATGCTGTGTTAGCGGGCCGTCCAATGGAACCTGGGGGCGAAATCGGGCATCCTAGACACTCCAGCTAGATTGAAGGCGGGTAAACTACTTTGAATGGAGTTCCCTCGATGGCATCTCTGCGACTGAAGATTGGTTTTTGTTCCGTGGCCAGCTTGATGATGGCGGCGCATTTGCCGGCGCAGGTGACTCATGGTCAAAAGCCTCGACTGCCCGCGCCCTTTTCGTCCCAGTCCGCGGGTAACGGCCCGGACCGCGAGAAGCCGCCGGCAGGATTTCTCCCCACCGTGCCTGCTGGATTCAAAGTGAATGTGTATGCGAACGATTTCAAGAGGCCACGCTGGCTCACGGTTGCGCCCAACGGAGATATCTTTCTTGCCGACACGACCCGCCTCGGTGAAATCATTGTGCTTCGCGATCCAAAGAATACCGGTGGTGCACAGCAACGCGAAGTGTTTGTGGGCTGGATGAACCGCCCGTTTGGTATTGTCTTTCACGGCGATTACGTGTACGTCGGCAACATGAACGAGCTGGTGCGTTTCAAATACGATCCCAAAACTTCCAAGCGGCTGGGCGAGAAAGAACATTTGCTGGATTTGCCTTCGGGCGGGCACGACACGCGCTCCGTGGCCGTTGCGCCCGACGGAAAACATTTGTTCGTTGCGGTCGGCTCGGACTCGAATATTAATACCGGCGAGCCTGCCATTCGCGCCGCCGTGACGATTTGCGATCTCGACGGAAAGAATGCCAGGCGCTACGCGACAGGTCTGCGCAATCCTGTGGGGCTGGCGATTGAGCCGGTCACCGGAAAAGTCTGGACCAGCGTAAATGAACGCGACGAACTCGGCGACGACTTGCCACCGGATTATTTCACTTCCCTGCAAGACGGGGGTTTCTACGGCTGGCCGTACAGCTACATCGGCGACAACGTGGATCCGCGCGTCAAGCAACAGCATCCGGAGTTGGTGAAGCGCGCGATTGTTCCCGACGTGCTGCTGGGAGCGCACGTGGCGCCCCTGCAATTCGCGTTTTACACCGGCAAGCAATTCCCCGAAAGCTACTGGGGCGGAGCGTTCGTCGCCGAGCACGGCTCCTGGAACCGCGCGAAGCGCTCTGGCTACCAAGTGGCCTTCGTGCCATTCAAGAACGGCGAGCCGTCGGCCGATCCCGTTCCGTTTCTGACCGGACTCGTCCCGGATCCCACGCAGAAGGATGTTCTGGGCCGGCCCGTAGGAGTGACCGTCGCACCCGACGGAGCCCTGCTCGTCTCCGACGACGGCGCCGGCGTGGTCTACCGCGTGACCGCAACAAAATGAAAATGTGGTTAGAAAACAGAAATCGCGGAAACAAGGAGTCTGCAAAGTTATCGAAAGCGAAGGACCTCAGTTCTCTCTTACTCCCAGCTTAGCGTGCCTTCTTCCCAGTTGATACTGCAGACGCGAGCACCCAGTGAGTTCAACGACAAACATCCATCGATGCCAGCCAGAAACCCCACCGGCGCCTTGCCTGACACTACCGCGCGGCGATCCAAATGCTGTTGCCCCAATTGCACCGGCGCCAGGGTGACCAAATCGAGTGAGGCTGGCCCTCCCAAGCTGTTCGCCGGAATCATTCGCGCCACTTGGAGCTTCGGGACGCGGTCGCTCACGCGATCCCGATACAAGAGAATGGAGCGCACGCCGGTATCGAGCAACAATCGCAGGGTCCGGTCGTGTGTGCGAACCTCGACGGAGACATAAGACTCGTTTGTTTGTAGAGGCACGCTGAACCGCAGCGCGCGGCCCTGGCCAAAAAGTATGCGCTTCCGTGCAAGATCGATGGTGAGGGTTTTTAGCCTGAGGACATCTAATCCGATTACGCCATCAACCGGTGGAACCTCCGAGCCGAGATACTCCAAGGGTTCAGCATCACGGGCAACGGCGAAATTTTGATCGGACCCAACTGGAAGTCGGAGGCATCCACTACATCGAGCTGCAAGACCCGGCCGAGATTCACCACTTGCGCGGGTCGCCTCGAAAAATCGGGCTTCGACAGCGCAGCTCGCAGAACGCTGAACGTTGCTCCTGTGTCCAGGACGAGCTTCCGGTGTTCTAAGTCCAAGAGCAAACTTCTGCTTCGGCTGTGAACCGCTTTGACGATTTTCGTTCTCGCTGCCGCTACCGTGACCTTCCTTTATTTTCGTTCGCGAGGCTCGCCGCGCAGCGCCAACGTCGAAGTTTGTGCCGCTATAAATTATCGGGCGGAGCTCCCGATCGGGTCGGCATTTACACCATGCTTATTGGAGGCGAAAGGCCCTCCAGAGGACTGTTGCCCGGTATTGTCCCCGGATGGCAGAACGGTAGCCTTCGTGCGCAGTCAAAAGGTCGGCTACACCCTTTACTCGGTGTCCGCCCTCGGCGGCACGCCGAAGGTCCTTTATTCCAATCCAATTGACTTTCCGGAACACATCGGATTCCCCCTACTTTTTCGTGGTCCCCGGACGACAGTCAGTTAGCAATCAGCATTGTTTCTCCCAGCCTGGGCCGACCCGCGATTACTCTTCTTTCCTTGAAGGATTTTTCTCTGCACCCCATAACTGCTCCGCCGCGAGAATTCAGCGATTGGGGACCGGGCTTTTCCCCTGACGGAAGATCACTGGCCTTTCTGCGCTCCAGCGGGCCGGGGTTGGTCGAGGACGTCTACGTCGTCCCGGCTACAGGGGGCGAAGCGCGACGATTGACGTTTGACAACCGTAGGATTGGTGGCCCGCCGGCCTGGACGCCTGAGGGTCGCGAGCTTGTTTTCGCTTCGGGGCGGGCCGGGCTTTCGACGCTGTGGCGAACTGGCGCTTCCGGCCGGACACCCCGGCACGTTGAAGGTGTGGGAACGTCCGTGATGTTTCCTGCAATCTCCTCGACGGGCCACGGCCTCGCGTACACCAGTTCCCTATGGAGAGAAAATCTTTGGTCCGTCCGGCTAAGGGACCCGAAGCACATCGCCACTTCACCTCAAGCTCTATTTGTCTCAAAGGGTGGCGTTGGGCTTCCTCATTTTTCCAGAGACGGAAAAAAAATCGCATTTGAATCCAGCCAGTCCGGCTATCCCGAGATTTGGACAGCTAACGCCGATGGCTCCAATCCCGAACAACTCACCTTTTTGCGAGGAGAATCTGGAACGCCTCGCTGGTCCTACGATGGCCATTCCGTCGCGTTCGATTATCGCCCAGCCGAGCGCATCGAGATCTACATCGCTGATTATTCCGGCGGTCAGCCACGCCTTTTCCCGACCAATCCCGGTGCTAACAATATTGTTCCAAGCTGGTCTCGGGACGGTCACTGGATTTACTTCGCGTCCAGCCGGGGCAATGAACCCATTCAGATTTGGAAAGCACATTATCCCGCGGGCGGCACGATCCAGCTCACCCGAAATGGCGGCACGTTTCCTGTCGAGGGCGCCGATGGATTCGTCTACTATTCGAAATCCCTGAATTCCGATGAGATCTGGAAAATTGCAGCCGACGGCGGACCTGCAAGCCTGGTTTTGAAAGTTCCCGCTCTCAATATGCTTTTGTGGTTGGGCACTGTCCCGTTGGGGAATCTACTTCATCGTGCAAAACTCACAGCCCTACACCCTCTCCTTCTACGATTTTAGGAGTAAGAACTCTACTGAGATTTTGCGTTTGGAAAAGTACGCCTCCAATCCGGCGATTTCGCCAGATGGCCAAATTCTCATCTACACACAACTCGACCAGGAAGACCGCACCATCATGCTGGTAAACCATTTTAACTAAACCGCTCCAAACTCATGCCGAGGACAAAGCCCGGCCGCTAGCGGCCTTCAAAATGAAAGATGTCCACCACGATATTGGTTCGGCGATTCAGTAGGACAATGTGTCCGCCAATTAATACATGCTGACACTCCGGAGGGGGCGGAGGCAGCCGCCGTTCCAAATCCTCCGGGCACGGCTGGATCTTTTTCTGAAGTCCTGGCGGAAGCTCGCCGCGCCGCACAAGCTGTCTTTCCAATCCCGGAGGCAGTCGGTCTCTTTTGGCGAGTCCCGGCGGAAGATTGCTTTCGTGGCTGTCATACCAACCGCGAATGTCGCGGTCATGGTCGCGGTAGTAATGCTCGCCTTGGTCGTCGTCATCTCCGTGTTTGTTGTGGCCCTTTCCGTGGCCGTTTCCCTGAGCAAGTGCTGAGCTGGCAGTCAGCATAACCAAGCCGAGTGCGACCGCGAATATCCGCTTTGTAGATTTCATTTCTCCGCTCCAATCTGAACGTGCTTACACCCGTCCCCAGGAAAAAGCGGGCCGGAGACATGCTACCTCCGGCCGGCCCTATCTTGAACCCAAGTGGCTGAACGGCACTCCCTAGTGTTTGTTAGGGATTGAGCTTTGGCGACGCCTTTTGCAACGTTGCCGTCAGGCTGTGTCCCGCCTCAGGAGTATGAACCGAGGACTCCCGAATGATCCTCTCCGCGCTGATCTCGTGGCCGTACAAGTCGCGATTGCCGCCGTTGTCGGGCCGCAAGGTCGAACCTTCCACGGCAACGCCCGCAAACACGCCGCGAGCGCGAGAATAAGTCAGAATCTCGGAGCGCATAAACGCGTCCGTACCCGCCAAAGCCGTGCGTCCTTTTGGTCCGGCAGCCACAGAAACGTCTGCGCCGAGCTTGACCTTACTGTGCAACAGGCTGTCCACGCCGCGATTGTTGATCACCAGGAAGACGTAGTCCGTAGCTTCACCCCCGGCCTGCAGTCCGAAATTGCCACCCTCAAGCGCATACATTGCAGGAGCGCCCCAGGGTCCAGTGAAATTCCTGCCAGTCCGGCAAACCATTGCCCCTCTGCCATAGCTTGCGCCCACGATAAAGGCGGCCTTCAGCACGGATGGCATTACCACCACGCACCTAGCCTTGCCGAGCAGGTCTTGAGGAATATCGTCTGGGATATCGAGAACTTCCTTCATCACCTTCCCAGCGTTTTGCAAACGGTCTTGCTCCGAGTGGGTGTCGCCCACCAACGAAGTTGGAACCAAAAGGCTGAAGACCCCCGCTAAAACCCCCAGTAACTTGACGCAACGTCTCATGTTCGTACCTCCCCCGTGAACCTTGATTTGAATCATGGTTTGCACCCATGCACCGTACACAATGCGCTACTTGGCCCAAAAGCAGCCATTGGGGCGCATGCTGGAGTCCAGAACAGCAGTTTTTTGCAGCTTTGTCGCTTAAGCCATTTAGATTCTGTGGAATAGCAACCCTCCAGGGAGGCTCGCGAGGTACCGAAGGACGGTACTAGTCCTGGTAATTCTTGCCCGACATGCCCCTCCCTCCGCCGGTCCGCCACTCTGCCCAACGTGGGCGGCATTACTGAGACCATGCGCTGAGAACCAACGATAGCGCGCGGAGAACCCAACAACCGATAAGGACATAGCCCCACCGAATAGCCCGCTGCAAAGACATCGTAAAGATTGAAGGGAATCCGTAAACAAATGGAAAGACCAACGCGACCAAGTTTGCCAGCAATGCGAGAAATGTAGTTTCCTGCTGGCTCGAACTCAGGGACGGCATTGCTTTTATTAGCCGCCACCACGCAGCAGCGTAAAAAGCAATCGCACCAATGAGCACCAATACAAACAGCGCGTCTGGCATACGGCTGGAGCCAAGGCTCCCACCCCGTCACGTTGACGGGTGCTGAAGGATCGCGGCGAGAGAGTGGAGGCGTGACGCATCCACGGGGCTCGCCGAGGCGGCTGCTTTTTCCACGTCTGGGGCCAATTGCTTCAGCTTGGCCACTTTGCTTTTGCTCAGGCGCGAGCTTTCGGCGCTTTGAATGGCTTGCTGCAGAGCGGAGATGCGGTCTGCGGGCAGAGCTTGCGAGCGCGCTAGTTGGTCCAAGTAGGCCTTGGCGACGACTAATTTCGCGGGCCACGCGAGCTTTTGCTGGTTCTGCACGTTCAGTTCACTGACGCGAACTGTCTTAGCGGCTTCGATCTCGTTTTGCGTGAGGTATTGGGTCGGGGTGAGTTCAAAGACGTCGAGGCCGCGCGCAATCTCCGAGCCGTAGATGTAGCCGTTGTACCAGTAGGCCGACCACTCGCCACCGAGCACAAGCATCTTGGGATCGATCGAGCCGCGGTCGAAGTACGCAATCTCGACTGGATGCTCGGGATCGGTGAAGTCCACGACGGACACGCCGCCCTGATACCAGGCCTGCACTTCGATGTCGCGGCCGGGGACCGGAACGAGCGAGCCGTTATGCGCGACGCAATTTGAAGTGTCGGGCTGTGCAGCGGGCATCTTGTAATAATTCGCGAACGTCAGCTTGTCGTTTTTCAGGCGGAAGATAGCATCCGCGCCCCACTTGTTGGGATCGTTCGCGCGGCAGCGCGCACCCAGACCGCCGCCCCATTCGTCGGTGAAGACAACTTTGTCGCCGTTGTTCGAGAACGAAGCGGAATGCCAGTAGGAATAATTCGGATCGTTTACCGCATCGAGCCGCTTCGGGTGCACGGGATCCTTAACGTCGAGGATGATTCCGTTTCCGGAGCACGCGCCGGCGGCCAGGCCAATCGCCGAGTAAATCGTGATGTCGTGGCACTGGTCGGTTTCTTTCGGTTTCTCCGCGCCTTTCTTGCCGTGCGTGCCGGCGCTCATCAAGCTGTTGATGGCTCCGGTTCGCGGATCGATGAAGACGCGGGGGCTGTTGACGACTTTGGCGTCCTGCGGCGCGGCCACGGGAACTTTGATGACGTCGATGCGGAACAGCGCGGTGTTCGGGTCCTTGTCCGGAGCTTCGCCGGAGCACCCTGGGAGTTCTTCCGGCTGGCGCACAAAGGATGTGCCGGAGACGTAGATGTAAACATTTTCTTTGTCGTTGGGATCGAGGACGAGTGTGTGCGTGTGCGAGCCGCGGCAGGTTTGCACTGCAGCGACCTGCTTCGGATTGCGAATGTCGGAAATGTCGAAGATGCGTACGCCGCGGAAGCGCTCTTTTTGCGCGGCGGGAATGCGTTCCTTTTTTTCTTTCGGTTTGTCTTTGTCGTCAGCGGCGGGAGCAGGTGGAGGAGGTTCCGGCGGGAAACCCTGCACGCCGCAATCGAGGCGTCCGTTGGGCATTTCGACGGACATGAACATCAGATTCTTGTACACCGACACGTCGCCCTGCCCGCCGGGGCACACCATGGAAGTCAGCAACCTGGCGTTCGCGGGATTGGAGATGTCAAAGATGTTCACGCCATAAAAATTTCCCAGGAAGAGATGATCGCCCTGGAAGGCAATGTCGGAGTTCGCGAAGGCAAGTTGGGCGACGGCTAAATGCATTTCTTTCGGGAGCTTTGCAATCATGGATCCTATGCCGAGCTGGCCAATCACTTTTTGGACCTTAGGATCATCGGGATCGGAGGAACCCAATTGGAAAGCGCCGGGCTTCTTGACGAGGGCGAGATGTTTGAGGCCCATCGCGGCTTCGCCTGCATCATAGAGACCTGGAGCGAGCTTGGCGCGTGGATCGTGCACATCGGAACCAGTCATTCCCGGAGGCAGCGGCGGCGCAGGCTCGGGAGCGAAGGGATTATTGCCTTCTTCTTCGTCCTCCTTCGCTTTGTCGACGTCTTTGGCCTTGTCTTTGTCCGTGGCTCGGGACACCGGCGGAGGCGTTGCTGGCGTTTGCGTTTGCGTCTGCGCGTGCATGCGGCTCACGCCAAAACACAAAAACAGCGCGGCCACTGCGATGCGAAGCGTCCCGGATGTAAGAAAAGCGGCGGCAAGCCGCCGCACTCCAAAAGCTAGATCGGCTAGTCGGTTCATCGCTTGTCCCTTTTACTGATCATGCCTTCGATCCAGCATTTCCTGCATGATCTTGATTTCGGCCCGTTGCCCTGTGTCTACATCTGTCGCGAAATTGAAGAGCTCAGCATCCTGCCCCGCGCCCGCGGTGTCAAATAAATCCTGGACCATGGTCAGCGCGCCGCCGTGGTGCTGCATCATTCCGGTGAGGAACAGGCGGTCGAACTCGGCGCCCCTGGCTTTGCGCAGCGCCTCCATCTGCTCGGGAGTAAGCATTCCGGGCATGAGGTGCATCGCTTCGTGAGACGGGTTCGCGTGGTCCATGTGCTGGTACATGTTCCTGTCCATGCCGGACATTTTTTGCGGTGGCATGGAAACGGGTTCGCCGCGGACGGCGAGCCAACGCTGCATGAATTTAATTTCGTCGGACTGGGAGCGGCTGATGCGCCCGCCGAGCCCATGAAGATCCTTGTTCTCCGTATGCGAGTCAATGAGCGCGGTGATTTCGATCGCCTGCGCATGATGCATGATCATGCCTTGCATGAATTCCACATCGGCCTGCGAGAGCGGTGGGAGTGTGGCTTTTGTTGAAGGCGGAAGCGTTTTGCTAGGCTCACCCGGCGCACCGGGCTGCACCACGACGGGCTTGCCCGAATCGTTCTGCTGCTCCGACATTGCAGAAGACAAAACACAGGCAAGACCGAGAAGCACAAGGCAGGCAAATGGTATGGTCACTTTCACGGCGGGCTTGCAGGATAGACCAGGAACGCCGGAAATAGCAATGCCAGGAGCGGATGCGCGGATGCGTGGCGCCGTCATTTGGAATTGGAAACTTCGGCGACGCCCGGGTTTGGCGCAGACGCCTGACACGTGTGCCATTGGGCGTTCGTGATTTCGTTGTGGGAGATGCCACCTATGATTTTCTTTCCCCGGTAAACAACGCAGCCGTTGTTGGTGCAATCGCCGAGAGAAAGCCCAATGTACTTGGCCCATTTGTCGGCCTTATCGTCCCATTGAGGACACTCTTGAGTCGTGGAGACCGATGCTGCCGAACAGGAGACCAGGCCCTGGTTGATGGAAATTCCGGTTTGCGGCTCGCCGTAATTGCCGCAAGTCAGCAGGAAGGTCTGGCGATGGCCGAGATAGATGATGGGAATCGCGTCCGGCTCGCCATCGGGAGAAAACTTTTGCGGCGGAGTGATTTGCAGCGTCCCGCCACCGCGGATTTCCACGATGTTGGCAAGATAGTTAGAACTGAGGACAGGACTGAAATCCGGATTCTTTGCGCATGCAGAGGAGATGGCAAACGTCGACATGCGCCGGCCGTCGAGAACATAGGGGATTGGAAAGCGGGCAACGCAGGCCTGGATTCTTTGCTCGGCTTCCGCGCGCACTTTGGTCTCGTGTTTGCGATAGAGGCGCACGCTCAGAAAGAAGATTCCCGCGGCGATGGCTGAGATTCCGGCAGACCAGAAAAAAACTTTGCGGAACTGTTTGTTGTAGACCGCGAGCACAAGAACAGTGGAAGAAAAAACGGCAGCGAATATGCCCGTTCCGAGAGTCATGGAAGTTCCCCGTTCCCTGATTATAGTGGGTTGAACAGCGGCGAGGCCATTACCACTGCGCGAAAAAGGAAATGAGGACAGAATTTCTCAGCGGTTTTCCAGATAGGCGATGGCGCGGCGGACGACTTCGAGACGCGCTTCCCAAACCGGGAGGCGCTGGGCACCAACCTCAAGGACGCCAAATGCAGCAGTCCCCAGAGGCGACAACCAAGTATTTCGCGCGTTGCTCAAAGCGACGGCGACCATTTCCAATTGCCGCTGCAAGTCGTGGAAGTCTGCCAAATCGTAGCCCGATGGGATTTCCGGGTGTGCGGCGAGGAGTCGACGGCGGAGATCGTCGGGAGCCCTGCCGAAGAGCAAAGTGGCAAGCATGGCACAGCGGCGCCAGCGAGCTTCCTCGCGCATGGCGTCCTGCGTCCCGAACGGCCGCGAGGGGAATGATGCGTCAAATTCCTGCTCGTCCACGGAACTTCTCCGCTAAAGGCCAACCTTGCGCGCATGCCGCATGCGGAAGCGATTCAATGGCACATTCAAGCCGAGAGTAAGCGCAAGAAGAAAAACTGACACGGCAGTCTTGCACAAGGAACCTCCCAACTCAGCGGGAGCTAGACTCGTCTGTGACAAATTCATGCGATTGCTGACACAAGTGTACTGCGAAAGAATGTTTCACGTCGATGGTGCGCGTTTAAGACGGCACGAAGCTCTCGAAATGCCTGGCTCATGGAGTGCTCGCCGCCTTGAGCCCTCGTCCTTCGTACCAATGGAGAACCCGCAGCGCTCGGAGCGTGTTCCACCGGCTCGGTTCACCCACTGACTCGCCGGACGGCAAGGCCAGCGCCTCGTCGTACGCGCGATCGAGAAACCATCGGCCGTCAGCTTGCCGTTTGCTCTCGACAAGATGAACGGCATCGTTGATGCGTGCGTCGGGTTGAACATTGTCATGTGCAGCGGCGTTCCTGAAGTAATCAAGCGCGCGGAGAACGTCGTAGTGGTAGCGGGGCGGGAACGCGAACTCGAGGAACTCCGGATTCGCCACCTCGCCGGTCGAGAGCCGTCGAAACAGGCGACGCTTGAGAAAGTATTCCCCGCCGCGCTTTCTCGCCGCGGTGATCTCCGGCGCGGAACCCAGAGTGGACCGGGCGGCGCGCTCGTACTCGAGCAGCCCCTCCAGGACGCAGATCGTGGTGTGGAAAGAAGAGCGCGTGCTCTTCGGCGCTTCGCAGTTCCAACCGCCGTCGTCGAGCTGCTCGCTGGCGAGGCGGCGCGCGAGGTTGCCTGACGGCCGCCCGAAGTAGGCGCCAAGCGCGAGCGCGCCGCCGTTGATGCACGGCTCCACTTCGCCTTCAAAGAACGGCTTCGCACCGAACTCCTCGGCCCAGCGAAAGCCCGCCTCGAGACGTGACACTGCTGAGGCAACAGCAGGATCGGCGGGGTCGACGCCAGCCGCGCGCAGGAGTTGCATGGTGAAGAGATTGGGCAACCAGTCGGAGGCGTCAGCCCTGTGCCACGAGCCGTCCGGCCCCTGGCAGGCGAGGATTCCGGCGCCGATCCCTTCGCGTGGGACGCGGGCGCGCTCCGCGGAGATTGTGGCCGGCGAGGCGTCCGTCAGATCGCGCATCGCCTGCCACCTGATTGCGGGTTCGGAGTCGAGTAGCCAATCCGTGGTGTCCATGCGGCGACATTATATTTCCAGAGAACAGAGACCAGGAAGCAGAAGGAAATGAGAAAAGAGCCACGGCGCTACTTGAAAGTGAGAGTGAGCTGGATGGGCTGCAAATTGCGGGGCTGGCCCGTTGAGGAGGTGGCGCTCAAAGAAATCGGGATGGTCGAAGTGCCGGAGGGCGTGACGACCGGTGGAGGAGTGGTAACGGCCGCGCTGCCGGCTCCGCAGCCCGCATTGGCGAAAGCAATGCAAAAGGTTGCGGCGCGGAGAACTCCGCAGAAAGCCACACGGATTTTGCGCGTGGCGCGCGGGAGTGGGCGTCGATTCTTAGCAGAAAATGCGAGCAAGGAGCAGTATTCCTAAAATGGGAATTGAGGATTTCGAACGGCTTGGAGTAGGGATGCCGCATTGGCCTGTGTAGTCTCTGGCCCAAGACCAAGGCGGCGAGAGGCCCGCTGGTATACTGCTGCGCTATGAAGGAACATGCGGGGTTTCACGTGGAAGACGCGCAGTTTGCGAGCCGGGTGCGGGAGAGCTTTGGTCGCCAAGGGCTGATGAAGCATCTGGGCGCCGAGCTAGTTGAGTTGACGGCGGGGCATGCGACGATTCGCGTGCCGTTTCGCGCGGAGCTGACGCAGCAACACAATTATTTTCATGCGGGAGTGTCTGGAGCGATTGCGGACAGCGCGTGTGGGTATGCCGCATACACGCTTATGCCGGCGGACAGCTCGGTGCTGACGGTGGAATATAAGTTGAATTTGCTTGCCCCCGCGGATGGAGAGGAACTGACGGCGCGCGCGCGGGTCGTCCGGTCGGGGAGAACATTAAAGATTTGCTCGGCGGATGTGCATGCGAAGAAGAACGGCAAGGAAGTGCATTGCGCGACGATGCTGGCGACAATTATGTGCTTGCCGGGGAAGCCGGATCGGGCGGAGTGAAGACGCCCCGATGGGAAGTTAAGTTAGAAATCGCAGCGTGAAGTCTGTGCTGCTGACGGCACGGATTGTTAAAGAATATTCACACTGTGTGGCAAGATTTGGTATTAATCTTCCTGTGATGCAAGGTTCACATCTTGAATTGGAAAGAGCAGCCGGATCCGATGCGAACCAGCTCATTCTGCAGTTAAAGGGCAAGCTGAGCCTGGAGACTGTTCACAACTTCATCCAGACGGCACGACCGGAGCAGGCCACACACCTGATTTTGAACATGAGCGAGGTGTCGTTCCTTGACTCCGCGGGGGTTGGCGCGCTGGTGCAACTTTTTGTGCACCGCCGAAGCTTAGGAAAGAGCTTTGCCTTGTCAGGGTTATCCCAACAAAGCCACGCGGTGATGGAAGTTGCAGGGCTGACGAAACTCCTTCCGATCCACAGCTCTGTGGAAGAAGCGCTGGCGAAGGCGAAGCACTAGTGCGGGGCTAGCGCGGGTGGCTGGTGAAGAGCCCGCTGACGAAGCCGACGTCGTAGCAGACGAAAATCCCAAAACACAAGCTGAGAAAGCCGGAGCCGAGGACGAGGCTGCGGTCGAGCCACGCGAAGCGATGGCCGGCCCAGGAAAAAGGCAGGGCCAGCGCGGCGGTGATGAGCATCATGCCGGCGATGGTGCCAACGCCGAAGATGAGCAAATAGAGCAAGGCCCAGCTGGGGTCGCGAATCGTGCTTAGGACGAGCAAAGCAACGGCCGCGGAGCCTGCCAGGCCGTGGACGATGCCCACGAGCAGAGGGCGCATTGCGTGAAAGAGGCCGAGGCGCGCGAGCGGGCCCGGCGAGCCTTTCGATGCGCTCCGTGTAAACCAACGCGGGGCGTCTAGGCTATTGGCGTGATGCTCCTGCGCGGCGGAGTGGGAATGCCAATGAAAATGCAGGCGATGATCGTGTTCGTGGATGTGAGCGTGAGTTCCGGTGACGCAAGGGTGGCTGGGTGTGAATTTTTCACTGAGCCACTTCATGGCGCCGGTCAGATTGAGAGCGCCGAGAAGAATCAGCATCAGGCCTACGGAAAATTCCATGGTGAGACTGGCGCGGGGCGGGATGACTACGCCGAAAAGGATGATGGCGCTGCCAACGATGGCGATGGTCAGCGTGTGACCGCAACCCCAGAGGATGCCGATGAGGCCGGCTTTGGGGATGGAGCGTTCGCGGCTGACGATGGTGGAAACGGCAATGACGTGATCAGGATCGGTGGCGTGGCGCATCCCGAGGAGGAAGCCGATGGCGAGAATGGCGAGACCGCTGGTCAGTGAGGAATGCATGGGCGCACGGTTGTAGAGAATGAGAAGTCGATCAGGGAGACGCTGCTGGTTGTTCCCATCGGCCCGAGCAGGTTCCAGATCAAGCCAGGATTCATCGCGCAAAAGGCGCGCGATGGCGCAGAGTACCTCGCTTTCGCTTCGGAATGAGCGCCGCGCACCATTATGCGACAGTCCGAGGCATTTTAGAAAATGCGTAGGACTCCCTTGGCTGACGCGCGGGCTGCGCATCAGTTGAGATCCTTCGGCCGCAAAATGCGCAGCCGCGGGATGACCAGTCCCGGAGCCCTAAGGTGAGCATGCGCCCCGTGGGGAAAAAAAGAGCGAGTCTTCCCGGTAGGAGCCGGGACGCAAAAGCGCGAAAGACCCGCCACTACAGCGGGTTGGCGCGGATTATTCGCCGCGGAGGAGGCGTGTGAGTTCGGTGGCGGCGAACGGGAGGCGGGCGCCGCGGCGGGAAATGAGATAGACGTGGCGCGGGATGTTGAGCTGGCGAATTTTGAGTTCTTTCATCCAGCCGTGTTCGATTTCCCATCGAACGCACATACGCGGGACGATGGCAACTCCCATGCCCATTTGCACGAAGCGTTTGATGCTTTCGATAGTGGGCATTTCGATGGGCATGTTTAGCGCGGCACGGTGGCGAGCGAAGAGTTCAATGACGCGGCGGCGGAAGGGCGATTCGACGCTGTGAGCGATGAAATTTTCTTTGGCGAGGTCGGCCACGTCGACTTCGTGTTTTTTTGCAAGGACGTGTTTCGGCGGGACAACCAGAGTGAGTTCATCCTTCAGGATTTCCGTGGCTTGGAGCTGAGGGTCGCGCGGGACGAAAGAGATGGCGCCGAGATCGAGGCGATAGTTCAGGACTTCGTGAGGAATGTCGCGGGAAAGCATGCGGTGAACGCGGACCTGGACGCCGGGGTGCAGTTCGCGGAATTCCGCGAGCGCGGGCAGAAGAGCGTGGATGGAGCTTTCGTTGACGCCGAGAGAGAGTTCGCCGCGCTTGAGGCCTTCGAGTTCGCTGAGGCCTTTTTTGACTTCGTCGCGAAGATTGATGAGGCGTTCGGCGTAGTCGCGGAGAAGGGTGCCCGCGTCGGTCAGTCGGACGGGACGGGCTCCGCGGACAAAGAGCGGCTGGCCGAGAGAGTCCTCGAGCTTGCGGATGGCCAAACTGATGGCCGGCTGCGTGCGATAGAGGCGCTCGGCCGCGCGGGAAAAGCTGCCCTCCTTGGCAACGGTCAGAAAGACCTGTAGCTCACCGAGATCCAAGCGTCCTCTCCTTCGTCCAGATAGGGCCGGCCTAGTATAAGACAGGATTATCAAAAGCAGAATAAAGATAAATTGGACTGTTAGGAAGGCGGCGTGCGTTACTAGAGACTGGGAGACCCTATGGATACCGTACGGATCTTTGACACCACTCTCCGTGACGGGGAGCAATCACCTGGCTTTTCGATGAACACTAGCGAAAAGCTGCGGATGGCGCGGCAGCTTGCCGCGCTGAACGTGGACGTGATCGAGGCGGGATTCCCGATTGCGTCGCGGGGCGACCTGGAAGCCGTGCAAATGGTGGCGAAAGAAGTGCGCGATGTGCCGATTGCGGCGCTGGCGCGCGCCAAGAAAGACGATGTGAGCGCGGCGCTCGAAGCTTTGAAGCCGGCGGCAGCGCCAAGACTGCACGTGTTCCTGGCGACTTCGGATTTGCACCTTCAGGTGAAGCTGAAGATGACGCGAGAACAGGTACTTGAAGCGATCGGGGCGATGGTCCGGTACGGGCGGCACAACGTGGGAGTGGTGGAATTTTCCGCGGAAGACGCCGGGCGGACGGACATCGACTTCCTGTGCAGAGTCTGCCGCGTAGCTGTGGATGCAGGCGCGACCGTCCTGAATCTGCCGGATACCGTGGGATACGCAGTGCCGGAAGAGTACGGCGCGATGTTTACGAAAGTTCGCGAGGTTTTGGGCGATCCGGATGGAATCACATTGAGCGCGCATTGCCACGACGATCTGGGTTTGGCAGTGGCCAATTCGCTGGCCGCGGTTCGCGCCGGCGTTCGGCAGATTGAGTGCACCATCAACGGCATCGGCGAACGCGCCGGGAATGCATCACTCGAAGAGGTGGTAGTGGCGCTCGCGGTTCGCAAAGAAAGTTTTGGTGTAACTACAGGGATTCGGCTGGACCAGCTCTTCTCTGCCAGCCGACTGCTCACGGAGATCACCGGCGCGCAAGTGGCTCCGAACAAAGCCGTGGTGGGAGCGAACGCATTTGCGCATGAAGCGGGCATTCACCAAGACGGGATTATTAAGAATCCGCTGACATACGAAATCATTTCGCCGCAGACGGTTGGAGTGCCCCATCGCTCGCTGGTGATGGGCAAGCACTCGGGGCGACACGCGTTGCGGACGACGCTAAAGGATTTGGGTTTTGAAGCGAATGACACGGAACTCGCGGAAGTCTACCGGCGCGTGACTGCGCTTGCGGACCAATCCAAGCAAGTGCGTGCGCGAGACATTTTAGCGATCGCGCACGAAGTGATTCGCCGGCGCCCGGCGGCCATGGCAGCGGAATCATCCTCCATTGCCTGATTCACTCGCTCCAGCAGAGATTGCGAAGCGGCAAGCCTGAATTTGTATTCGCCAAGGGCTTGCGCCTGCGCAGGCTTTCCTATCAGCACGGGGATGGTCATGAAGAAGAAGATTGTTTTACTCCCAGGGGATGGCATCGGCCCGGAAGTGACGCGGGCGGCGGCGACCATCCTGCGGGAAACTGCACACGAATTCAATCACGGGTTCGAGTTTGTGGAACTTCCGCTGGGCGGGGCGGCGATCGATGACGCCGGGACGCCTCTTCCTAACGAAACGCTGGACACTTGCCGGAAAGCGGACGCGGTGTTTCTCGGCGCGGTGGGCGGGCCGAAATGGGATGCCCTGCCGGTTGGGAGGCGGCCGGAGAGCGGGCTGCTGGGCTTGCGCAAAAGCATGGAGCTTTACGTCAATCTACGCCCGGTCAAGCTAATTGAGCCCCTGCGCGGATTTTCGCCGCTGAAGGCGGAGCGGCTGGGGGATTTGGACCTGGAGATTGTGCGCGAGCTTTCCGGCGGAATGTACTTTGGCGAGCGCGGCAACTTGTCGGAAAACGGCGTGGAGCGGGCGTGGGACACAGAGTCGTATTCGACGCCTGAAATCGAGCGGATTGCGACATTTGCGTACACGCGGGCGGAGAATCGGACCCGGCGGCTGTGCTCGGTCGACAAGGCAAACGTTTTGACGAGTTCGCAGCTTTGGCGGCGAACGGTAACGGCGATGAACGCGGTGTATCCCTCGGTCAAGCTCGAGCACATGTACGTGGACAATGCGGCGATGCAGTTGACGCTGAGGCCGTCGCAGTTTGATGTGGTGCTGTGCAGCAACATGTTTGGGGACATTTTGAGCGACGCGGCGGCAGCACTGGTTGGATCCATAGGGCTGATTCCTTCGGCGAGCTTTGGAGATGCGGCGCCGTTGTTTGAGCCGATTCATGGCTCGGCCCCTACGCTCGTGGGAACGGATAGCGCCAACCCGATTGGGTCGATTCTGAGCGCGACGATGATGCTGCGGGACGCGTTTGGCCTGACGCTTGAGGCGGATTGGGTGGAGCAATCGCTGACGCGAGTGCTTTCGGCGGGGTATCGCACACCGGACATTGCGGAGCCGAACTCGCGCAAAGTTGGCGGGTCGGTCTTCACCGAAATCCTGAGAGAAGAGATGCAGCGGACGTTTGAACACGCCGAACGGTACGGCTGGGGCGTGTGAGGTCGCTGTTTCCATCGAATTCCACAACAAATATCAACCATGCCTGCGGCAAGTACGGCTAGGCCTTCTGAGAGTCGGAAAATCCTTTGCGTCGCCTTGCGGGAAAGCGTTGAGGATGCTACCTTTACATCTCCCAAGCGGCCCGCCCGTTAGCGGGGAAGACGTTCGTGTAGCCGGAGCGGGCCGCGTTTCCGTCCTAGACCGATTGATAGAAAAATGAGCAGCGTGTCACAGGATCAGGTTTTCAAAGAAACTTGTGAGGAACAGATCGGTCTGCGCCAGCACGTAGAATGATGGCAAATCAAATACCCAAATCGAGGCATGACGGTATTTCCCTAAGCGACAGAAAGCGCACGTACTGGCGTGTGGAGGGTTCGCTGCTGGAGCTTGGCGCGTTGCGGCCCGTGGGCTTTTTCACCTGGAATGCACGAAGCTTTGCGGAGCGATGGGCGAGGCGGGCCGGGATGGCGGGAATGGCTCTGGCGCGGCCGTTTGCCTATGCGGCGAGCCGCACGTTCGCCACGCGGTTCTTGCATTCGTTGCTGCGCGGAGTCAGCTCCGACCGGCTGGATCTCCTGGGAGAAGAGTATTTTGACTACGTCCTGAAGCCACAATTGCGAGAGGAGGCGGTGCGGAGAGTTGTGAGCGCGATTCGCCAGGGAGAAGAGATCGTCCTGGTTGGGCAGCTGCTTGAAAATATTCTCCGGCCGCTGGCGCGTCATCTCGGTGCGCAGTCGTTTCTTGCGAACCGATTGGAGTACCGCGACGGCAGAGCCACGGGCCGCTTGCTCGATCCCGTGGTGCGGCCGCGGGGACCTCTGGCGTGGCTGACCGGCCGTTCCACCGAGGGACGAATTCCACGAGAAAAACTCTTGAGCCAACTGGGTTGGTCACAAAAGCCCGAGCGATTGGAAAGAGGAATTCAGGTGACGGCTCGGCTGGCCCCGACGATCAAGAGGCCCGTGGCCGTTTTCGGAGACGCGCCGCGTGTCGACGGGCTTTCCGTGCGAGGAACCCTGGCCGGACGGCACATTCTTCTGATTGGCGTCACCGGTTTTATCGGAAAGGTCTGGCTGGTGGATTTGCTGGAGAAGGTCCCGAACATCGGACGTATTACGCTCTTGATCCGGCGCAACCGAACGACTTCGGCGCAACGGCGTTTCGAGAAAATCGTCGCAGAGTCGCCGGCTTTCGATCCGCTGCATGAACATCATGGAACAAAGCTCGGAGCATTCCTAAGCGAAAAAGTGGAAGTGGTCGAAGGCGACGTAAGCTCCCCAGGATTGGGGCTGGATGGGGCCACACAATCACGCCTGCAGAATTCGCTCGACGTAGTGGTGAACAGCGCCGGCCTGACCGACTTCAATCCGGATTTGCGCGACGCTCTTTCTTCGAATGTGGATTCAACGCTTCACCTGCTGGAATTCTTGAGGATGTGCAGGCGCGCGGGGCTGATGCACCTTTCGACTTGCTATGTTGTCGGGATGCGCGATGGACGAGTCGGCGAGCAACTTGAGGACAATTACAATCCAGCGCGAGATCCGCGATTCGATGCGGAAAACGAGATTGCTTCGTTGCAGGAGAGGATTCGGCGCATCGAAGCGCGTGCGGAAGGCCCCGAATTGAATAAGGCGCTTCGCCGACAGGCTTTGGGACGAGGCCGCGACGAAACTTCTGCGCCAGCGGAAGAACTCGAAGGCGTGTTGCGACGCAACCGTGCGCGGTGGGTTCGCAATCGCCTGACTCACGCGGGCATGCGCCGGGCGCAGCACTTAGGCTGGCCCAACACCTACACGTTCACAAAGAGCCTGAGCGAATCGATTCTCGCGCGTCACGGCAAGGACCTTGCGATTGCCATCGTGCGTCCGTCGATTGTGGAAAGTTCGGAGCGTTCGCCTTTCAACGGCTGGAATGAGGGAATCAACACTTCCGGGCCATTGTCGTATTTGCTCGGTACGAATTTCCGTCAGCTTCCATCGAACGAGCGGAAATGCCTGGACGTGATTCCCGTAGACATGGTTTGCCGCGGAATGACGCTCATTGCGGCAGCATTAGTGGCGCGGCGGCACGCTCGGCTCTATCAGCTTGCAACTTCGGCGATCAATCCAGTGAACATGGGGCGCAGCATCGAGCTGACGGGCCTAGCGCATCGGAAGTATTACCGTACTTCGAAGACGGTGGAAAACTGGCTGAAGGTGAAGTTCGAGTCCATTCCAGTTTCGAAGCAGCGGTACGAGCGGCTGTCGATTCCTATGCAAAAAGCTGTGGTGTCCAGAATCAACCGCGCGGCCACGACACTGCGCATAAAGAAAGCGCCGTTTGCCAAGACGGAGCGCGAGTTGATTCGTGCGGAAAAGCTGATTGAGCTCTACGAGCCCTTCATTCTGCACAACGAACATGTTTTCGAGTGCGAGAACGCGCGACTGCTGTCGGCGGCGTTGCCTCCTGAAGAGAGGACGCTTTTCGACTTCACGCCGGAAGCGGTGGACTGGTGGGATTACTGGATCAACATACACATCCCGGCGTTACGCCGCTGGTGCTACCCGCTGATGGAAGGCCGGCCGTTGGAATCTCGCGAACCGCGCGTGCTCGACTGGAACGGGAACGGCGCGCCCCACGAGCAAGAAGAACTCTCCAAAGCGGCGCCGTCGTCGGACTGACATGGCGATCTTCGTCACCGGCTCGACCGGCTATTTGGGCAGCTACGTTGTGGCCGGACTTCTTTCCGGTTACCGCGACACACTGAATCTGCTGGTCCGGGCAAAAACGGAACAAGAGGCGCGCGAGCGGCTTTGGGCTTCTTTACAAATGCACTTCGACTTTCCGGAATTCCTCGAGCATCTCGACACGCGCATCTGCATTTTCGGCGGCGATTTGACCAGTGATCGTTTTGGCTTGTCCGACGACGATTATCACGCGCTGGTTGAGACCACGGATTCGCTGATTCATTGTGCCGCCTCGCTAAACCGCAAATCGGAGAAGCAGTGCTTGAACGTGAATCTGCGCGGCACTCTAGAAGTAATTCAGCTGGCGCGGCGCGCGCAGGACCATCATGGGCTGAGACGCTATTCCCACGTTTCGACTGTGGCGGTTGCGGGAAAAAGAAAGAACGAAGTCGTGACGGAAGACCAGGCCATAGACTGGGAGCGCTCCGACTACGATCCGTACGCGCGCACAAAGAAGTTTTGCGAGCACATGGCGAACCGCTGGCTTCCCGAGGTGCAGAAGACGATCTTCCGGCCGGCTGTTGTGCTCGGAGACAGCCGCCAGCCCGTGACTTCGCAATTCGACATGGTGCAGGCGGTGCATTTCCTCGCGCGGCTGCCCGTGCTTCCGCTGCGCCCTCACGATAAAATCGACATCGTGCCAGCAAACTATGTGGGCAAGGCGGTGGTGACGATTCATCAAAAAGACACACCCAGGCATGGCATCTATCACCTGTCTTCCGGTACGGGCTCGCAAACGTATGTGGAATTAACGGAAGCCATCGCGCAAGCGGGCGGAATGCGCAGGCCTTTGTTCTGGCCGTGGCTGGGCGGAACAGTTGCGCGGACGGTGAATTGGGCGGCGAATCGCGAGGGCGCGGTGGGACGTGCCGGTTCCCTTCTCAAGGTGTTCTGGCCGTATCTGGATTGGAATACGGTGTTCGATAATTCGCGCGTGGTTGCAGAGTTGGGCGAAGCGCCTGCAAGATTTTCAACTTATGCGGCGGGGCTGCTGAAATTCAGCCGGGAGAATCATTTTCGTTATCCGGCGAAGCCTTGGCCGGCGCATGCAGGAATAGAGAGAACGGCCGTGGGGAGAGCGAGCGCATGACCGACTTTCGTCTGGTTGCATGGGTCAGCGCGCTGATCGAGATGCGGCGCTTTGGTTGGATGCTGGGGCTGGGTAAACCCTGGGCCGCCGGTGACAAACTGAAGCTGCTTTTTGCGGGGTACAACGGTACGCGCAACACCGGTAGTGACGTGCGCGTGCAAGAAATGCTACGGCAGATGCGGCACGTGCTCGGGGCGGAGAACGTCGCCTTCAGCGTGATGACGCAGGATTTTGGGCGCACCAAGGGCTATTTTGAGGGCTCGCGGCAAGTGCATCTGCCTGACGTTTTTCCGCCATTTCTTTTTCGCGAAGCGCGGCAGAATCACGGCGTAATCGCGTGCGAAGGCTCGATGTTCAAGAGCAAGTTTGCGAACGCGTTGACGACGATGATGATCGGCTCGCTCGGGCTGGCCTCCGCGGAAAACAAGCTTTCGGTTGGTTACGGCGGCGAAGCGGGTGACATGGACGGGCTTGTTGAATCCATGTGCGGACGCTACGTGAAAGAGTCGCTGGTGATCACGCGCAATGTGGAATCCCAGCAGCTTTTGAGCGCGCTGGGAATCCCGACGGAACTGGGAACGGACACCGCTTGGACGTTTGAACCGCATCCGCAGGAATCTGCGACCAAGACATTGCGGGAGGCGGGCTGGGACGAGAAGACGCCGATTCTGGTTTTGTGCCCGATTCATCCCTACGTTTGGCCCGTAAAGGCGTCCATCGCGAAGTATCTGGCTCGCGCGGCGACGGGAGCTTACAAAGACAGCCAGTACCGCACGGTTTATTTCTTTCAGTCGGGAGCCGAGGTAGGCCGGAAGTACGAGCAATACACCTCCGCGTTGACGAAGGCGACGCAGGCTTTCCTGCAGCGGCAACGGGTGTTTCCGATTCTGGTGGCGATGGAGCGGCTCGACGCCGATGCTTGCCGCAAAATCGCCGCGCGGATTCCAGGCACGCCCGTATTTACGTCCGACGACTACGACATGTTCCAGCTCGTTTCTATTTTGCGAGCGTGCTCGTACATGGTTTCTTCGCGCTATCATGGCATCGTCACGTGCATGCCCAGCCTGGTAGCGTCGGCGGGCGTAACTATGGACGAGCGCATCCGCAACTTGATGCGCGAGCGCGGCCACCAACACCTATTGCTATCGGTGGATGATCCCGAACTTGAACCGAAGCTGCTGCAGGTGATGGAAACGCTGGCGAAGGAAGCCGAGGACGTGCGCGAAGGAATTGGACAAACGGTGGTGCGCAACCTCAAGGTGATGGCGCGCATGGGCACGCTCCTGGAGGATGCGGTGCACCGGCAGTATCCGGAGTTTCCGATTCGCAGCGGCGTTCTTTCCTGGGAAGACTATCTGCCACCGATGAGCGCGAACTTGCTCAAGCTCATGGAACGCTATGACTCGTCGCCGGTCACGATGGCGGCAAGCCGCTGATTTTTCATGCCAAATTTTCTTGAAAACGTTTTTTCGCAGTTGAAGCGAACAGGCGCGCGCGTCGTGCTGCGTGAGATTCGCGGCGAACAGTTTGTAACCGTGACCGGAAGCGAAATGCTTGAGCAGGTTCAGCGAGTGCGAGCGTTCCTGAGAAATGCTGGCGTTCAGCCGGGAGATCGCTGCGCGTTGTTGGCTTCTAATTCCATTCGCTGGGTAGTCTTTGATCTTGCGCTGATGGCGGAGGGCGTGGTTGTTGTGCCGCTTTATTCGCGCCAGGCCCCCGGCGAGCTGGCCGCAATGATGAAAGACTGTCAGCCGCGGCTGCTGTTTTTGAACGATGCGGGGCTTGGTGAAGCGGTCGCACAGGCCTGGCGAGACACTCCGCCGCGAATACTGTTGAGTGACCCTCTCAAGGAAGGCCCGCCTCATGCTGGTCCTTTCGACCCGCCCATTTCGCGCGAAGATTCGGATATCGTCACGATCATTTATACCTCCGGGACTTCCGGCGAGGCAAAGGGCGTTTGTCTGAACGTCGGGAACCTGAACTTTATGCTCAAACGCACGACGGAACGCTTGGGAGAATTGATGGATCAACCGCACGGCCGGCCTCCCGAACGCGTGTTCCACTATCTGCCTTTTAGTTTTGCGGCGTCGTGGCTCCTCCTGCTTTCTTGCCTCACACGCGAAAGCACGCTGACTCTTTCGACCGACCTTAACAAACTGGCGGACGAGATTCGCCTGTCATCACCGAATTACTTCCTGAACGTGCCGACGCTGCTGGAACGTGTGCGGCGTGGGGCTGAAGAAAATCTCTCCAAGCGTGCCGCGCCCATTCGGTCGCTGTTCGAGAAGTCGCGCACAGCTTGGCAGCGGAAAAACTCGGGGCGTGCCGGCGGGCTTGACAGGCTTCGGCTTTTGATCGCGGAGAGACTCATCTTCGGCAGAATCAAGCAGGGCTTTGGGCGCGATCTTCGCGCGCTCATTTGCGGGTCGGCGCCGCTTGCTCCCGAGACCCAACAGTTTTTCCAGTTGCTGGGGATTCCAGTTCTGCAAGCCTATGGTCTCACCGAAACTACGGGAATCTGTACCATGGACGACCCCCGGGAAGCCTCGGAGCCCGGCTATGTGGGATCCGCGATTCCTGGGACTGAGATGAAAACGGACGATAACGAAGAGATCGTCGCACGCGGGCCCCACATTTTTCCCGGATATTGGAACCGCCCCGAAGAGACCGCACGCGTTCTTCGGGACGGCTGGTTTTACACGGGAGATCAAGGCGAGGGAAATGCTCGCGGCAAGTGGCGTGTCACCGGCAGGATTAAGGACCTGATCGTTTTGAATTCGGGACACAAAATCGCGCCAGAACCCTTGGAACAAAAAATTGCGCGTATCCTCCCTGCTGTTCAGCAAGTGGTGATCATAGGAAATGGCCGCGGATATCTTTGCGCGTTGTTTGCCGGAGCCGTCGAGCCTGCCGCGGTTCAGGCGGCACTCGGAGTGGTGAATGGCGAACTCCCTCATTACCGCCAGGTCAGAAACTTTAAAGTGATCGGCAATGCGTTTACGCCAGAAAGCGGGCTGCTGACGGCGAATGGCAAACTCCGGCGAGATGCGATCAATACGCGGTTCGCCTCCGAAATCAATGCCATGTACGAAGAGAAAAAAGAGCGCCAAGCGGTGAGCGGGCAACACGCATGAAAAGCTTCAAGGGTAAGACGCTGCGTTGGGATTGGCGGGAAGGGTCCATCGAGCTGACGCTCGATCATGAGCCGGCCAACGAAATCGGCACGGCTATGCTGGAGGAGCTGGAAGTATTTGTTGGCACGCTTGGCGCGCTGTCCCCGGAAACTTCCTCCTGTATCATTTACAGTGCCCGAAAATCGGTTTTTTCGGCGGGGGGAGACTTGCGCGAGCTGTATCGCCAGGCCGTCTCTGTTCCAGAGAAGCAGCGCCCAAAAGGGATTCGCAGCTTCCTAGAGCGCATTCATGGCGTCGCGAACGCACTGGATGCGGCGCCTTTTGTCACCATTGCAGCGGTTCACGGCGCTTGCCTGGGTGGAGGGCTTGAGCTCGCTCTTGCCTGCGACATCATCGTCGCCGACAAAATGGCGCGCTTCGCTTTTCCGGAGCTGCGGCTCGGATTCATCCCGGGTTTTGGCGGAATTCCGCGACTGAAACGGGATCTTGGGAATGCGGTTGTACGAGACTTGCTGTTTACGGGGCGAACACTCAATGCGACTCGCGCGCACGGCGTCGGCCTTGTGGCGCAATTGGCCGGAGAGGGCGAAGCCCTTCGCATTGCGCGTTCTACCGCCGCGCAAGTAGCGAAGTACGATCCCGTGGCACGGGCTGCGGCCAAGAAATTCATGAAGCCTATTCCCTACGAAGAACTTCAATGCGAGATTGAGCTCTTTTGCGAACTCTTTACTCGGCCCGAAGTCATGGCGGCCCTAAAGAAATTCGTGGAAGATTCCGGCCCCATGCCGTACCTGCCATAGGCGGAACATCAGATGAAGGTTCCAGCCGGGTTTTTGGCGATTGATCACGTACAACTTGCCATACCAGAAGGCGGTGAAGACCGCGCGCGCAGCTTCTATCGCGACGTGCTCGGCATGAAAAAGATTCCGAAACCAGAACCGCTGACCGGGCGCGGCGGCTGCTGGTTCGCGTCGGGAGAAGCGCAAGTGCACCTTGGTATTGAGGAAAACTTTCATCCTGCAAAAAAAGCGCATCCGGCGCTCGTCGTCGCAGGATTGGATGAGATGCTTACGAGGTGTGAAGCCGCCGGACTTCCAACAAAGCCGGACGCAGAAATCGACGGTCGCCGCCGCGTACATGTTTTGGCCCCTTTTGGAAACCGCCTGGAGCTAATCGAAGGGAAAAACGCCTAAGCCGTCGGGCCCAGGTTTTTCTTCTTTCAGGGAGAATGATAGATTCAGGGAGACATGCGCACGCTCGAACAAACTACACAGGAAGTGCTCGACCTGGCGACGAAGCACTTTCAATTGCCTGCCGGATCGCTCGCACCCGAGGATGATTTCTTCAAGAAGCTGGGAATTGACAGCCTGCAAACGCTCGAAATGCTCTCGCGGTTGGAGAATCATTTTGGCATCGAGTTGCCCGACTACGAAGTCCACGGTGTGAGCGACTTCAGAACTCTGGCCGAACGAATTCAATCCCGCCTGTGAGCAAACCATTGCAGCCACAGAGTCACAGAGACACGGAGATCGAGAGAAGAACCGTGGGCAAACCTGCAGTACACAATGACGACCTGACGGGAAAAATCATCGGATGTGCAATTGAGGTTCATCGACATCTCGGCCCCGGCCTCCTCGAATCCATCTACGCATCCGCGTTAGCAGTTGAATTCGAGAGGAGCGAAATCAGCTACCGGCGCCAAGTCGAGATTCCCATAAATTACCGCGGAAAGATTATCGGCCCGCACAAACCGGCCTTATCGTGGAGGACGCAGTGGTATTGGAATTAAAAAGCGCGGAGCGGTTTGATCCAGTCTTTGAGGCCCAGGTCCTGACCTACATGAGAATTGCAAACCTTAAGTTGGGACCGTTGATCAACCTCAATTCCCGTTTATGGTACGAGGGCATCAAGCGATTCATTCTTTGAAATTTATTTTCTCCGTGTCTCCGTGACTCAGCGGCTGACTCTTCTCGAGCGATGCTGGATCTGAACAAATACCAATCCATGGGAGCGGCGCTAAAGGATGCGCTGGACTGTTTCCCGAGCGAAGTGTGCCTGATCGAAGCCGACCGCGAGCGAGAAAAAGAACGGCTCACCTACCGCGTGTTCAAGGAACGTGCGGGTCCGCTGACAAAAGCTCTGCAGGATGCGGGCTTCTCGGCGGGGGACCGAGCGAGCATCATCATGACGAATCAGTCGAAGTGGCTGATTTCGGCCTATGCAGTTTTTTTTGCAGGCGGCGTGCTGGTTCCGCTCGACTACAAACTCACGCCCGATGAGCATTGGCAACTCATCAAACATTCGGGCGCGACCATGCTGGTCACCGAGTATCCCATCTGGCGCCAGCTTGGCACCTCGGCGGGTCGCGCAGTGGCAAATGTCCAAACCGTTCTCGTCACCGAGGCGCCGCCCAAGGCCGAGCTGGCAGGCGCAATGCGATGGGAAGAATTTCGCAGCCAGGGCGAGCCAGTTTTCGTTCCGCGCGAGCGCAAGGACACTGCTTGCATCGTGTATTCCTCTGGAACCGGCGGCCGCCCCAAGGGCTGCATGATGACGCACGAGAATTATCTCGAGCAGTGTGTCGCGTTGACTTCGCTTTATCCGTTTTGGCCGGGCGTGCGCTATCTCAGCATTTTGCCGACAAACCATGCGATTGATTTCATGGTCGGATTTTTCGGTCCGTTTACTTGCGGCGCGGCCGTCGTGCATCTGCGGACGCTGCGGCCCGAATACCTGCGTGAAGCTTTCCCGAAATACAAGATCACCTATGTGAGCCTTGTTCCGCTCGTCCTGAAAAATTTGCAAAAAGGTCTGCAAGCTCGCTTCGACGCTTTGCCGCCAAGCAAACGCAAAGTATTCGACGCACTCGTCGCGATTAACAAAATGTTGACAAGGAGCCGGCCGCGGCTCGGTATCAGCCGCCTGCTGCTCAAACAAGTCCACGAAGCGTTTGGAGGCGAGCTGCGGGCCATCATCGTCGGCGGCGCTTTCACCGAGCCGCAAACGTTGCAGTTTTTCTACGATCTGGGAATCCCCGCGGCAAACGGCTACGGCCTCACCGAAGCCGGAACCGCAATCACCGTCAACGACCTAAAACCGTTTCGCGCCGACACCGTCGGCAAGCCGCTTCCTGGGATGGAGGTGCGCATCATAAATCCGGCAAGTGACGGCATCGGTGAAGTTGCCGTGCGCAGCAAAACGGTCATGGCTGGCTATCTCAACGACCCGGAGCTCACCGCCGAGACCATCGTTGATGGCTGGTTGATGACCGGCGACCTGGGGAAATTCGACCAGCACGGTCATCTACATTTGAGCGGCCGCAAGAAAAATATGATCGTCACCGAAGAAGGAAAGAATATTTATCCCGAGGACATCGAAAGCGTTTTCGAGGACCTGCCGGTCAAAGAATTCTGCGTTTTTGCCGCCAATTATATCTGGCCCAAGCGTTCCATGACTGGAGAGAAGCTTGTACTCGCTCTTCACCTGGACCAGGGGAAACCTTATGGTGACGAACTGCGCCGCGAAATCAACGCCCGCAACCAGTGCCTGCTAAACTATAAGCGGATTCACGGGGTCGTCCTCCTCGAGGAGGACTTTCCGCGGACGGCTTCTCTGAAAATTAAGAGGAACGTTCTGGCCCAGCGTCTTGCGAAGTTGGACAGCTCTAGCGCGGTTCTGCCTTTGTGAATCTTCTCGGCTGAGAGCTCGCAACGGTTGCCTTGAATGGAACGATTTTTTGCCATCGTGAACCCTGCCGCCGGCGGCGGCCGCTCCGCGAAACTTGCCGGACCGGCCCTTGCCCGTCTGCGCCAAAACAAATTGCAGGTAGATAGCGTCGCTTCGACAGGCCCCGGCCACGCCATCGAGCTTGCGCGAGAGGCCTACGGTCAAGGCTACCGCCAATTTCTCGCAGTCGGGGGCGACGGCACGGCTCACGAAATACTCAATGGGGTCTTTGCCGGCCGCAAATCCGTGGAACGTGTTGCACTGGGATTTCTGCCGCTGGGAACGGGCAACTCGTTTTTGAAAGACTTTACGAAAAACGGAGCGGAGGCCTCCACAGAAGCCATTCTGCAAAATCGCAAGCGCGCCATCGACCTTATCCGTTTGAATCACGCCACTGGTGAAGTCTTCTCCTTCAACCTCTTGAGCGTCGGCTTCACTGCGGATGTCGCGACTCTGACGAACCGCGCATTCAAACCTCTTGGCCCTCTCGGTTATTTGCTTGGAGTTTTCGTTCGCGTCGTGCAGTTGAACCGCCGTTCGTTCGCCTTGCGCTGCGACGAAGATCAGGAATGGGACGAGCGGCGCGCGCTCTTTCTTACCTTCAACAATAGCAAATACACCGGCGGCACCATGCTCATTGCCCCGCAAGCAAATCCCGCGGACGGCTTGATCGAGTTCGTTCGATGGGGCCCCATCGGACGGCTTGGGTTGCTTCGCAATCTACCGCGCCTCTATGACGGTTCGCACATCCAGCACCCGCTGGCGTCGCGGCGCGCCGTGCGCCACGTGGAATTCAACCTTTCTAGTCCGCTGGACATCATGATTGACGGCGAAGTCGCCACGCTGGAGTGCCGCTCACTCGATGTTCTTCCCGCCGCGGTAGACGTGTTCCTATGAAAAAAACGTGGTTCGCGCTGCGCAGCGCATTCCTCTGGATGGTCAGCGGCCTGCACTTTTTCCTGATTGTGCCGGTGTTGGTGTTCCTAAGTGTCTTTCTCGACCCGCGCAAACACGACTGGCTTCAGCGCGGCTTGTGCCGCCGCATCATTTTTCTTTGCGGGGCAAGGGTCGAAGTTCGCCGCGCGCCAGGTTTCGATCCCAATCGAACGTGTTTCTTTTTTGTGAACCACGTCAATTTGTTCGATCCTTTCATCCTCTACTGCGCCATTCCGCAATTTGTCCGCGGCTGGGAGCTGGAATCACACTTCAAGATTCCTGCATACGGATGGCTGATGAAGCGCTTCGGAAACGTCCCCGTGCCGGATGTGCGACGCGCGTCGGATTTGAAGCGCATGTGGCGCATGACGCAGGAAGCCATCAATTCCAGCACGAGCCTGGTCGTTTTTCCAGAAGCCAGACGTACGCGCGACGGTCATGTGAATGAATTTCAGGATGGCGGATTCCGCGTAGCGCAACAACTCGGCGTTCCCATTGTTCCGGTCAGCCTGGTCGGCTCGTTCCAGCATTTCCGCACCGGGCACTGGATGCTCTGGCCGGGAAAAGTTACCGTCTATTTGCACGACACCATCGGAACAAAAGGGCTCACTAAGGAAGATGTGCCCGCCTTGCGCGACCGCGTGCGCGAAATTATTTCCGCGCCAGTAGAAGAATCCCTGAAAGCAGGGCACGTAGGGAGCTTGACTCCTGTGGACGTCAAGCGCGCGTCAGCGTCGTAAAACAGCCCGTGAGTTAAAGGGAGAGCCTGATGCCCGGCAGCACCCGCCCGGCTTTGGTCTCCTGCCATGTGAAGATGATCCGATGAATCACCGTAATGGTGGAAACGACGGCAATCACCCACAAGACAGGCCCCATGCGGTTGAACAGTCCGCCGATGATGAGCAACACCAGCCTTTCGGGGCGCTCCATGAATCCTACTTTGCACAAAGGAATCAGCGACTCGGCGCGCGCTCGCGTGTAACTCACCATCACCGAACCCGCGGTTGCAACTGCCGCGAGCACCACGTAAGGGGTGCGCCCGCTCACGGAGTAGTACACGAGCAAACCCATATACAACGCCATATCGGCGTAACGGTCGAGCGTGGAATCGTAGAACGCACCGAACGCCGTGACGCGGTTCTGCTTTCGCGCCACCTGGCCGTCCAGCATATCTAGGAAACCCGCGCAAAAAATAATAATCGCGCCGGTTCGAAATCCTCCCACAGCGAAAAACGCCGCCGCGCCGAAGTTCACGAGCAAGCCTAGAAAAGTGAGAATGTTGGGGTTGATTCCCGTTGCGGCGATGACACTGACAATCTTGTCGAGCAACCACTTGCTGCCGCTACCTATTACACCTGTAAAAGTAGCCATATGCGGTGACTAGTGTCTCAGATGTGACTTCATTTGCGAAATTAGCGACGCGGAAAATCCCGCGCATCGTACACCAGCAGCACGGGGCACAGCAATTCCCTGCGGCAGGAATGATATAGTGCTTGCCGCACGGATCCGATGCTCGAACTCACAAGGTACAAGACCACCGACGAAGTGGACTTTGTCATCATTGGCAGCGGCGCGGCGGGCGGCGTTCTGGCCAAGGAACTCTCCACGAAGGGCTTTCGCGTCGTGGTGCTCGAACAGGGGCCCTACCTGACCGAGGCGGACTTTACCCACAACGAGGTGGAAGTCCTCAAGGGAAACCAACTGACCAATCACCCCAAGCTTCAACCCACGACATTTCGCAAAACTCCGCAGGACAAAGCCAGGCGTCAGCCCGCGCTCGTTTACGGCCGGATGGTGGGCGGCTCCAGCGTCCATTTCACTGCGAATTATTGGCGTTTCCACGAAATTGATTTCATCGAGCGCAGCAAAGTCGGGCCGGTTCCCGGCGCTGCCCTCGCCGATTGGCCGATCACCTACGCGGACCTGGAGCCGTACTACACCAAAGTCGAATGGGAAATCGGCGTCTCGGGTCTCGCAGGCGCCAGCCCGTTCGATCCACCGCGCTCGAAACCCTATCCCATGCGACCTCTGCCGGTGAAATCCGGCGGCGTCATTTTCGAGCGTGCCGCTCGCAAGCTCGGCTGGCACCCGTTCCCCGCGCCGATGGCCATCCTTTCCCAAGCTCGACTTGGCCGCAGCGCGTGCGTGCAATGCGGATTCTGTGAGAGCTTTGGCTGCGAAGTCGGCGCCAAGTCCAGCACTCTGGCAACCGTCATTCGCATGGCTGCAAAAACCGGCCGCTGCGAAGTCCGGCCCAATTGCTACGTTCATGGCATTGAGACCGACGCAAACGGCCGGGTCATTGGTGCGGCCTACTTCGATGCAAAGCGCGCAACGCATCTACAAAGGGCTAAAGCCGTAGTGGTTTGCGCCAATGGCGCGGAGACTCCGCGGTTGCTGCTTCTCTCAGCAAGCCGGCAATTCCCGCACGGCCTCGCGAACTCCAGCGGGCTCGTCGGCAAGTACCTGATGTTGAACTGCGGCCCATCGGCGATGGCCGTTTTTGAACATCCGCTGAACGACTACAAGGGCGTAGCCGTCAGCCGCATCCTTCACGATTTCTACGAACTGGACCCGCAAAAAGTCGGATTCTGCGGCGGTGGCGGACTGGACGCGCGCTTCGACATGACTCCCATCAGCTTCGCCACGGTGGGCTACGATATGGGCGGCTTGCCACCGGGAACTCCGCGCTGGGGAAAGGAATTCAAGGCCACGCTGGCGCACAATTACACGCGCAGTGTTGAAATCGTCTCTCATGGTACTTCCCTGCCCGTCGAGAGCAACAGCTTCTCGCTTGACCCGGATCTCAAGGATGCCTGGGGCTTGCCCGCTTTGCGTATGACCTACAAGGACCATCCCGACGATTTGAAACTCGGCGCTTTTCTGAAGGACCGCATCATGGAACTGCTCGACGCCACGGATGCTGTGCAAAAGTGGGCTTCTGCTGTCGAGGAGCAGGACTTTGCGTACCACCTTTTGGGAACCTGCCGCATGGGCAACAACCCGAAATCGTCGGTTATCAACGCGGATCATCGCACCCACGATGTGAAGAATCTTTTCCTGTGCGACGGCAGCAGCCTGGTCACTTCCGGCCGCGGGCAGCCAACGCTGACCATCAGCGCCCTTGCTTATCGCGCGGCCGACCGGATCACCGCTCTCGCGCACCGAGGCGAAATTTAGAGCCAGTCAATTTGGCAGCCGAATTCGTTTTGAATGGCTTGACGCTGTGACCCATGCAGCTTAGAGTCAGAAAAGTTACTCAGAGGACTTCCAGAAATGAATGAATCTGTCAGCCGTCGTCGTTTTCTATCACGAGGCGTCACAGGACTCTCTGCCGCCTGGGCCTCGTCACATTGGCCGGCTCTTCTTGCCGCTGCCAGTCACGCGCACCAAGCCGCAAACTCTGCGACGCCTCCCAAATTTGGGTTCTTCACCACCGACGAAGCCAAAGAAATCGACGCCATCACCTCTCGCATAATCCCCACCGACGACACGCCGGGAGCGCACGAAGCCGGCGTCGTTTACTTCATTGACCGCGGACTCACCACTTTCAGCGTCGATGATCAAAAGACCTATCGCGAAGGTCTGCCCGCGTTGCAGTCGCGAGTGGCGGAAATGTTTCACGGGAAATCCAAATTCTCGGAGTTAACTACCGAGCAGCAGGACGAGGTTCTGCATTCGTTCGATGAACAAAGCGCGCAGGGACGCCAGCGCTGGTTCCGTACAAGCGCGGGCGCGCAAAACTTATTCGAAACTCTGCGCCAGCACACCATCGCTGGCTTCCTGATCGATCCAGACTACGGTGGCAACCGCGATGCCGCCGGCTGGAAGGTCATTGGCCGCGAGCGCGAACACATGTTTCAGCCGCCATTCGGCTATTACGACAGGGACTATCCCGGCTGGGAAGTGGCCGCCAAAGCAGAGATGAAGGAAGCACAGAAGAAATGACTCCAAACCAGCCCAAAGACCAGCCTAAATACAAGACCTCCGACGAAGTGGACTTCGTTATTATCGGCTCCGGCGCCGCCGGCGGCGTCCTGGCCAAAGAGCTTTCCACGAACGGGTTTCGCGTCGTTGTCCTCGAGCAGGGCCCTTACCTGACCGAAGCCGATTTCACGCACAACGAAATCGAAATCCTGGCTCAGGACAAGCTCACCAACCATCCGAAGCTGCAGCCGACAACCGTACGCAAGACGCCCGACGAAAAAGCCAAACCGCAGCGCGCGCTTGTCTATGGGCGCTGCGTTGGCGGGACCAGCGTGCACTTCACCGCAAATTTCTGGCGCTTCCACGAAATTGACTTTATCGAGCGCAGCAAGATTGGAGCAGTTCCCGGCTCCACTCTGGTCGACTGGCCCATCACTTACTCCGACCTCGAGCCGTATTACACGAAGGTAGAATGGGAGATTGGCGTCTCCGGCCTTGCCGGCGCAAGCCCGTTCGATCCGCCTCGCTCGAAGCCCTATCCCATGCCTCCGCTTCCGGTTAAATCTTCCGGCGTGCTCTTTGAACGAGCGGCTCGCAAGCTGGGCTGGCATCCCTTCCCCGCCCCCATGGCCATCCTTTCGCAAGCGCGCCCCGGCCGCAGCGCTTGCGTGCAATGCGGCTATTGCCTCGGATTCGGCTGCGAAGTGGGCGCGAAATCCAGTTCGCTGGCAGCCGCGATTCGCGTCGCAGAGAAAACCGGCCGTTGCGAAATCCGCCCGAATTCGTACGTTCACAAGATCGAATTGGATGCCAATGGCCGCGCGACCGGCGCCGTCTACTTCGATGAGAAGCGCAATACCCATCTCCAAAAAGCGAAAGCCGTAGTTGTTTGCGCCAACGGCGCGGAGACTCCGCGCCTTCTTCTGCTTTCGACAAGCAAGCAATTCCCCGACGGCCTGGCAAACTCCAGCGGCTTAGTCGGCAAGAACTTGATGTTCAACAGCGGCGGCACGGTCACCGGCGTTTACGAGCGTCCGCTCAACGACTACAAAGGATATTGCGTCAGCCGCGTGCTTCACGATTTCTACGAACTCGATCACGAAAAAGTGGGCTTTTACGGTGGCGGCGGACTCGATGCCCGTTATGATTTCACCGCGATCTCTTTTGCCTTCGGAGGCGTTCCGCCCGAGACCCCCCGCGGGGGCAAAGACTTCAAGGCTGCCCTGGCGCACAATTTCACGCGGACCATGAAAATTTTCTGTCACGGCACTTCCCTGCCCGTCGAAAACAACTCCTTTTCGCTCGATCCTGACTTGAAAGACGCCTGGGGATTGCCCGCGCTTCGCCTGACCTACAAAGACCATCCGGACGATCTGAAGCTATCCAGTTGGCTCTTTGAGCGCGCACACGCCATTCACGAGGCGGCCGGAGCGGTGAAGAAGTGGAACTTCCCGCCACAGGAGCAGCAGTTTGGCGTGCATCTCCTCGGCACCTGCCGCATGGGCAAAGACGCGAAAACGTCGGTTACCAATGCCGACCATCGCACGCACGATGTGAAGAATCTTTTCCTGTGCGACGGCAGCAGTCTGGTAACTTCTGGCCGCGGCCAGCCCACCATGACCATCATGGCGCTCGCTTTCCGTGCTGCTGATCGGATTACGGAGCTTGCCAAGCGCGGCGAAATCAGCGCGTAGAACGCCGCAAACATCTTTCTGTCCGCTGCAACCACTTCGCCGGCAATTTCGTCACACGATCTGCGAGGGTTGAATTCATGAATCTATTTCGTTCGAGAGGTTGGATCTTTGTCGGTGGCGCTTCTTTGCTCACGGTGCTGGGCATCGCGCGTGCCCGCGCGCGGTCCACTCCGCCAAGAGCGCCATCGGAGGGCGGTGCAGCAACCGCGCCGAAGCTGGCCGAAGAGGAGTACAAAAACATCCGGGCGCTGAAAGGCATTCCTGCCGAGCAGGTGATTCCTTCCATGCAATTCATCGCCGCGTCGCTGGGTGTCGAGTGCGAATACTGCCACGTGCCGCACCAAATGGACAAAGACGACAAGAAGCCGAAAGTCACTGCGCGCAAAATGATTAACATGCTGATGGCCATCAACAAGGAAAACTTCGAAGGCCATCGCGAGGTGACCTGCTACTCCTGCCATCGCGGCTCGGCGAACCCTGTGGCTACGCCCATTATCTCGTCGGAGGAACCGAAGCGCGAATCCGCGGAAGGCAAGTCCGGAGAAGTAAAACCTGTTTTCCCGCCAGCCGAGGAACTACTCGACAAATACCTCAGCTCCATCGGTGGCGCCGAAGCCCTCCAGAAAATCACCAGCCGCGTTCAGAAGGGGACGCTCACCGCTTTCGGCGGCCAGCATTTCCCGGTTGACGTTTACTCAAAAGCTCCCGAAAAACGCCTCTCGATCATGCACCTCGCCAGTGGCGATAGCCTCACCGCGTTCGACGGCAAACAGGGTTGGCTCAGCGTTCCCGGGCGCGTGCACATGATGTCCGCGGCGGAAAATGCGGCCGCGCGCATGGACGCCGACTTGCATTTTCCGCTCCACATGAAAACGCTTTACGAAAAATTCCGTGTGGACGTGGGAGAAAAAATCGACGGCCACGACACCTATCTCGTCATCGGCCGCAGCGAAACGCAACCGCCTCTGCGTCTCTACTTCGACAAAGACTCCGGCCTCTTGCTGCGCCTTATCCGTTATGCCGAAACGCCCCTAGGCCGCAATCCCACCCAGATTGATTATGCCGATTATCGCGTTGCCAACGGACTGAAAGTCCCGTTTCGCTGGACGCTTTCCCGGCCGGGAAACCAATTCACCATTCAAGTGCAGCAACTTCAGCAGAATGTTCCCGTGGACGACGCCAAATTTACGACTCTGCCTCCGCCGGCAGGCGGGCAAAAACCCGCCGCGCCTTAATCTTTGCGACCAGCCTTCTCTTTATCGCTTTATTAGCTGCGGGGAGGTTTTGGAGCCCGCGACGACCTTGGAGCACTTTTCTAAAATCGAAACGCCAGCCCGGCCACAAAATTCCCGCGATGCTGATACTGCGACACTCTCGCGGTATAACAGAAGCCGAATTGGTCGCAGAATGTCTGTAAGCCAGAGTTCGCATAAGTCGGCATGTAGCGTGCATCACCCCTAAAAGAAATGTGCCGTGTGAATGCATATTTCACCCCGCCGCCAATGCCGTAGGAAAAATCCAGCCGCGTGGGGTTTCCTCCGCTATTGAATTCATGCGTGAAGCCCAGGCTCCCTGCGAAATACGGCCGCCACTTGTGCTCATCGCCCAGAAACATGTACATCGCGCCGAATTGAAACTGGTCCACGTCGGAGTCGTAGGCCTTCAGGAAGGGCGCGCCAGGGGTCTGCTGAACGCTGTAGGAAGTCATGTTCCGGTTCCACATAAACTCGAATTGGGCGTTCGAGGTGATCGAGTAGCCGATGAATGTGCCGAAGCTTGTCGCGCCGTTAATCCGCAGGTCGTTTATCGGCGTCGTGGTGGAGGTGGGACTGAGAGGATAGGATCCGCTCGTTTGGTATCCCACGAACGGCGTCACTTCCCACCTTTCACGCCCATAATACTGCGCACTGGCTGGCGGGCTTGCCATCAAGCAGATTATCCCCCCAAGCAGAGAAATCATTCCCAGCCGCATCACGATCCTCCTGTTCTTCTTCTGGAATCCAGACAGAGCATGGCGATTCGCTTCTCACTTCGTCCTGAAGTCTAGGATGCGTTTGGTCCTCGTCGGGTTTTCAATATGCCGGAGAGACCTGGAACACAAAAGCGTGTATCGCGACACTATTTCAACCCGATTCAACAGAATTCGTCGTGCGGAAAGTGTGACTGAAGATCGAACTAGCTCGCAGCGGAAGCTATTCTTGCTGGCGATTTGTTGCTTTCTTGGCTTTCTGAGCGGATGTGGCACGGGAACAGGGCCGGCCGTGATTATTCATTCCACGCAAGTTACCTTGGTTATGCGCGCTGCGAAATGAGAGCATGCGCCTAGCCCACTTCCTCATTGGGCTTTTCCGGGAACAATCCGGGCAACCAGCGAGAAGCCAGTGTCGCCGGAAAAACAAGACGCAACGGCGCGCGCTGTCGGCAGTCAACACACCACGCTCAATTAGTGCCGAGACGATGCGGCGGGCATGTCGTTCGCTCGCGCCGACAACACCGGCAGCGTCACCGCGCGGCAGTTCTCGCCGGTACAGAACAGCTTCGAGAATGCTTGCCGATTTGGGCGGCAGAGCTCTGAGTCTCTCCTCTTCTTCCGCCCACAGAACGATTCGCGCACGAAGCCGCTCTGCCTTGACAAGGCTTTCCATGAACGTGATTTGATTGATGCACGCACTCAAAAAGAATCTGGCAAACTCGGCCAGCGCTTCTTCGCTGAGAGTGCCGCGACCATCAAGATCGTTACGCCTGGGTCCGTCGGCATCGGTGAGATGCCTTTTGCAAGCCTCAACATTGCGCGCCAGACCACGGGCAACCGACCAGACACATCCCGTATCCAGAGACTCCAGCAGCATGGCGTGTGACATCAGCCGCGCAACTCGTGCGTTGCCGTCGGTGATGCGCTGTCGCCGCACCGAGAATGGAGTCCGTCCGCTTCGGATGATCGTAGACTTCCTCGAAGCGACTCAGAAAGCGGGGCAACACACCGGGACTAACAGCGACGTGTGTGCCGACCTTCACATCGCGTTTGCGTAACTCGCCGGGCACAACCCGCACTCGTTCTCTTGCGTTGAGGTCCTCTACCCCCAATAAATCCTCAGGCAGCAACTCCCCAAAGCGACGGTGGATCTCGCGGATTCCCTCACTGCTGGCTGTGCGCCCTTTTAATCCGCCGCCATCAATCCACTTCGGGACCGTGATATGCGCCTTCGCCTCCAGTTGTAGGTCGCGCTTGGCTGGTGAACAGGGCGAAGATCGAGCCCAACATCGCGCAGTGCATCCTCCGTCAGAGCAAGATTCAGACCACCCTAGATTTGTACACCCAGGAAGACGGCGATGAAACACGGGCCGCGCGGGGATATCTCAATGGCGCTGGGGTCGCCACGAACACGGTGCAGTAGTTGTGGGTTGGGGTTTGAGCGGCCTGGGTCGACTTGAACCACCGACCTCGCCCTTATCAGGCTAGCACGGTTAGGTTTCACAACAACTTACAAGACCGCGGGGACTGCCACAATACCTGCAAGTCGCACA
>Ga0126369_10000024_pt1 | contig 81049 bp, 125 predicted proteins | sample PanSoiMetaPlot_1_FD_109646 | JGI IMG/M metagenome (GOLD analysis project Ga0126369, IMG submission 109646) | Tropical forest soil microbial communities from Panama - MetaG Plot_1 | ecosystem: Environmental > Terrestrial > Soil > Tropical forest > Bulk soil | place: Panama | collected 2016-02-17
GGCACTGCCCGACCCGCCCTGATTTCATGTGCAACGTCCGGGGGTTAGGTGTCCGTACCGTATTACAGCACCGCAATTTTCCCGCGTAGGAAGCCCGCTGGTGCGTTCTGGTTGGTGGGGGTATGGTGGTGGCGGGGTCCCCGGAAAAAACGCACAGGCGGGCTCGGCTGCTCGGCCTAGCTAGGTTCTACGGGGGCCCTGGCAGAATTCTGGCCCAGCCCCACGCGGGCTGGAACTCGACCCCGGAGGGAGCTGGTGAGGGATGCACGACCCAGCTCGGTTGGGGAGGCCCCGTGGAAGTCGGGGCCACGAGGTTCGCTCCCAGTCGCCCCTACGAACGTGGGAGCGGATGCCCCGGTTCTGACCCGGGGCTGATCGGGAAGGCATGGAAGCGCGGTCCCGTGCGCGCTCACCGGGTTCTTTTCGGGGAGCGTTCTCGCTGAACGCTTTGGGAGTGCGACTGACGGGTTAGAAGGGGTTAGCGCGCGTCCTGATCGGACGTAGATCGCCGGTTCGAATCCGGCCTGTGCCGTTCCTGTTTGACGTTGGGTGCGCGTTGGCTGACCGGCGCGCACCCTCACTTGCGAGTGAGGAAGGTTGCGAGGGCGACCACGGCTCCGGTGTTGAGGGCAGCGGTGGTGAGGATCAGGCCGACGATCCAGCGGAAGTCGGTTTTGATCTCTGATCGCAAGTTGGCGAAGTCCGCTCGCAAGCTGGTGAGATCGGCCTTCAATTCGGCGGTGTCGGCTTCAGCGGCTTCCTCGGCGGCGGCACGTGCCATGTCCACTTCCGCACCAGCGGCGATCAGCGCGTGGTAGAGCTTCGACATCATCCGCGCCATTGGTTCGAGCCTCAGTGCTGGGTGTCACCTTCGCGGGCGGCGGCTTCGCAGGCGTCGAGGAAGTCCTGGCGGCTGAGGTGAGCGTTGCAGCGCATGATGTAGTTGGCGAGCGAGAGCAGGGCGGCGATGATCTCGGGGATGATTTCGGCGGGCTCGTGGTGTGCGAAGTCGGCCTGGATCGCCATCACGGCTTCGCCGAGCTTGCGGCGCAGGGCTTTGCGGTCGTCCTCGGTCATCATTCTCCGCGGTCCTTCATCGAGACCCGATACTCGTAGTCATAGCCGAGGGCCTCGCAGATTTGTTCGATCTCCTCGGCGACGACGAAGGTCCGCTCGTCGGTGTCAATGATCGTGCCGTGCCCTTTTGATCCGGCGGCGGCGAACCGGGTGACGCGCTCGAAATTGATAAACATCGGGCGACCGTTGGATTTGTCCAACAGCAGAACGAACTTCATCGTGCGCTCCGTCGTTTGACCACCAGGCAGAATACCGTGCCCTCGTCGACGGGCACGATGCTGTGTTTGAACGAGCACCGGGCGGACACGTCGCCGATCGCGACCTTGGCGATGTCACCCTCACGACACTTGCTGAGATCGGCGCAAACGTGGCTGGGGCCTGGGATCAGGATGATCACGATCGCGACCACCAGGATCGCGAGGCTGAACATCATCGTGAGCATAAAATGATCGAGCTTCATGGGCCGAACAATTTGAGAAAGGCTGCACCTGCCGCGAAGATCGCGGCGCCAGCGCCCATCAATGTCGCGGCTGCACCGACGCCTGCCAGGATCAACTGCCAGGGTGCGAGGCGAATTTCTTGCTGAGTCCGCGAGACTTGAGTTCGTGATCGATCGATATCCGCAAGCATCTGATCGATGTGGGCGATCTTCTCGCGAATATCGAGCGGCTTGAGTTCGTCGGCTTCGATCGTGTCGGTCATGCTGGTTCTCCTTCGAGGCGTTCGAGGCGCCCATCGATCGTGTCGAGTCGCCGCTCAATCACATCGAGCCGATTTTCGACAACGTCGAAGCGTTCGCCGTTTTTCTTTTCGAAACCCTCAAGGCGATGCGCAAGACTGATGACGAGGTTGTCAGTAACCCCGATGCGGCGTTCGACGGATTCGAAGCGAAGCTCCGTTCTGATGCGGAAGTCGTCGAGCCGCTGACTGAGGTCAGCGATGTCGGCTCGCGTAGCGCGCGCCTCGTCGAGCATTTCCTTTGCGATGCTTTGCATCGCGGTGACATCGACGTTGTCGGTCATGTGTCAGGCCTCCGGTTCGAGGTGAAAATATCCCACGCGTGAGGGAGGTTCAAGGATGGCGGTAGCTCATTCAACGGCCGCGCGCGATGCGATGACGAACGCAGTTTGCGTAAAGCTCGACGCGGGTGCCGGCAACGGCAAGGTCGTGTACCAGACCGCGGGCGCGCAGGTCGTGGCGACGCTGTTGTTTACCAAGCCGGCGTTCGCCGCGTCGGTCAGCGGGCTCGCGACCGCGGCAGCGATCTCATCCGACACCAACGCGATCGGCGGCACGGTGGCCAAGGCCTCGATGCAGGACTCGACCGGGCTCGAAGTGTTCAACTGCTCGGTCACGCTGCCGGGCGGTGGCGGCGACATCACCATGACATCGCTGATCATCTCCCCGGGTCAGACGGTTTCGCTTTCGGGATTGACCTACGCCGCGCCGGTGTGAGGCCGATGGCGTTCGGGCTCTACTTCAGCGCTGGCATCAACGCCAACCACTCGTCGGGCGGCCAGGCTTCGTTGGCGGTCACCGCGACCGCGGCGATCGGCGTGACCGACCTGGCGGTCATGTTGGTCGCGGTGGACAACGACTCGACCGTGCAGGACGCCGACGAAGGCGCGGTCGCCTCGGTCATCGATGAGGCCGGCAACACCTGGGTCAAGGTCGCCGAGATCACCTGCACCGAGGGCACCGGCCCGGCCGACGGCGTGGTGTGCTCGGTGTGGTACACGACCCCGAAGACACCGATCCTCGTCGGCAACAACGTCACCGCTAATTTCGCGACGCCGCGCTTCGACGCCGCCGTCTCGCTCGCAGTGTGGCCGTTCGCCGCCAGCTCGACCGTCGCCGTGCATCTCGCCCCGGTGCGCTCGGTCGTCCTCAACGGCGACCCCGATACCCTCGACATCGTGACCGGCGGTGAGCCGCTGCTGCGGCTGCGCGCCATCGCCAGCGAGCTGAAGAACTCTGCGCTGCTGATCCCGACCCCCGGCCCGGTCATGCCGTACGACGGCGTGGTGCAACAAGCCTCTGGCAGCGCCACCTCCACGGTCGGCATCCGCGCCGAATATCTGGTCTCAACCACCGACGCAGCTCCCTCGCACCCGACGCTGTTCGTCGCCGATCACGCCTCGGTCCACGTCGCCTTCATCGAGGTGCCGCCGATCGCCGGCAACGGTGCACTCGAAGCGCAGGCCTCGCACGTCACTGGCTCCGGGACCTCGAGTTCGACCAGCTCCGGGGCGCTCGTCGCCTCGCCCGCCGCGGTCCACCAGACGGTCGCCTACGAGCGCGCCGCGGTGCAGGCGACCGCCGGGGGCCAGGCGCACAAGCCGTGGAAATTTTTCGCAGGCGATACGTGGCTGATGGGCTTCGCCTGCGTCGATCAAAGCGGGGTGCCCTACGACCTCACGCGTGCACTCGCGATCGAGTGGAAGCTCGACGACGCGAGCAGGACCGTCAACAAGTTCACGCTCAACCTCGGCACCGGCGTCTCGGTCGTCGATCCGATCAACGGTCAGGTGGTTGTCATGGTTCAGCCGGCCTCGACCACCACGCTGCCGGCCGCCGACTACACGGATCAGCTTCGAGTCACGATGGCCGGCGTGACGATGGTGGTTTCGTTCGGCGTCATCACCGCGGTCGCGCCGCTGGTGTGAAAAATTAGCAGCCCGGCGGGACCGCTCAACAGTCCCGCCGAGCCTCATCACGCAACGCTATCGAGGAGCGTCACACGATGTCTCAGAATTCTCAGGTTCTCATATTCGAGCGGCACAATGTTCGCGTCGTTCGTAACGGCGAATTGTGGTTTGTCCTGGCCGATGTATGCGACGTGCTCGAACTCGGCAATGTGACGGAAACCGCGAAGCGACTTGATGACGACGAAAAGGGGTTCAGTAGTATTGAAACCCCTGGCGGCCAGCAGCGAGTGCTGATCGTCAGCGAGGCAGGTGTCTATAAAATCGCGCACACCAGCCGCAAGGAAGTCGCGAAACGCTTCGTTCGATGGGTGACCCACGAGGTGTTGCCCTCGATCCGACGCACCGGCGCATACATTGCACCGGGAGCCATCGCCTTTCAACTCCGCGATCTCGTCGAGGATGTCATCGAGCAGGCAATGCTGCCATTTGCCGAGCGGCTCGATCGGGTCGAAACAAAAATCGACAAGCTGAATGACGATTTCGGGAAAGTCATCGAATTAAAACGACGCGATCCGATCGGGTCAACTCAGCGATTGCATGGCGGAACCATCGGCCATTTTTATTTTGGTCGATGTCCGTGTGGTGAGTGCAGTTTTTTTATTCTCGACGAGCGCGGACAGTTCACGCGGCGTGGCATCGATTGGGATTATCACCATCAGTTCAATCGAGCCAACAATAAATGGGATGCGACGATCCCGCTGGCAAAGCAATGTCACATGAGGATCGAAGCGGATTCGGAAGCACGACATCGCTTTAGCACCGGGGCATTCCCTCGGTGGGTCGAAAACGTGAAGATGCAACGTCGGCGACCGCCCGAAAAGATTCAGCACCCCGACAGCGATGCTGCATTCTTCTTGAACCTGCGTCAGGGCGAATTGTTCTGATGGTCGTCGATGATCCCGCGCACTGGCGGCAACGCGCCGTCGAAGCTCGTGCGCTCGCCGATGACATGCGCGACGACATCTCGCGCAAGACGATGCTCAAGATCGCGGACGACTACGAGCACCTGGCGCTGCGCGTCGAGGAACGGCTGCGCCGCGAACGCAAACGGATGGAGGATTGAATGCAGAACGTCGGTCTGATCCTGCTCGTGTTCGCGTTTGTCTTCGCCGTGATCGCGGCGTGCATCATGCCCGGCCACGGACGCTGGAATTTCGGGTGGGCTGCGGTCGCCTGTTGGATCGCCTCGGAACTCATCGGCGGCCTCGGGAGGGTACTTCACTAACCCTCCGTGCTTCTCTCGCCATCCGATCGTTGAGTGCTCGATCGTCGCGCCGCCGATCGAGCGACCGCCACCCGCGATCTGCAACGCTTGTTGAAGTGGCGAGCGCCGAACGGCATGGATCGTGTGGCTTCCAACTGCCAATTGGCCGAACGAGGCTCGCCGTGCCCGGCACAGACAATTTGGATTCCAGACTAATCCTGGCCGAGCGATCGAAGCATACCACGAAGGGTGAAACGATGAAGCTCCTCATCGCGATGCTATGCGCCATCGCTGCCTACGGGTGCCAGCTCCAGGCCCAGGCGCAAGACTTCGGGAGGATGTTCCCGCAACTCGCGCCGTTCCAGCCGCCCGAGCTGCTGCTCACGAACCTCGCCGCGAGCATGGCCGATCCCAACGCGCCCGCGGACGATAACCCGGCTGGTCGGCCCAGCATCTTCACGTACTTGGGTCAGTTTCTGGATCACGATTTGACGCTGATGACGCCGCCACTCGACGAGGCGAACGGCGACCTCTCGGTGATCTCGAACGCGCGCACGCCGCGCCTCGATCTCGACTCGGTCTATGGCGGCGGCCTGCAGGGCTCGCCGAATTTCTACGATGCGGCCGGGCGCTTCATCACCACGATCAACGCGAACGGCGTCGAGGACTTGCAGCGCGGACCGGATGGCACGGCGATCTTGATTGAGGGACGCAACGACGAGAATTTGATAATCGCGCAAATCCATCTCGCGTTCCAACGGTTTCACAATCACTACGTGGACCAAGGCTACAGCTTCAGCGAAGCGCAGCAGTTAGTGCGGTGGAGGTGGCAATGGATCGTGGTCCACGATCTTCTGCCCGAGTTCGTGGGTCAGGATGTCGTCGATCAGTTCTTGGTATACAACGGCGCCGGAAAGCCCAACGTGCGCTATCAAAACTACAAGCCCGGCAATCCCAATCGGCCCATGACCCCCATAGAGTTCAGCGTGGCCGCGTACCGCTTCGGTCACTCCATGATCCGCCTGGCCTACGTGATGCCGACCGGGAGCGTGACGAAGACGCAGGTTTTCAACGCGGCCGGAAACGATCTGCACGGCTCGCGGCCGATCCCGCCAAATTTGAAAATCGACTTCCGAAATTTCGTCGAGATACCGGGACAACCGCGCCCGCCCGGCTTCAACGTCTTTCGCAAGATCGATGCGCTGATTTCGAAATCGGTGGCCGGTGCGGTGCCATCAACGCCGCAGCTTGGCCCGCTGCCAACAAATCCCCCGGTCGTCTCGCCCGCCGACACGCCGCTCGTCACGTCGCTGCCGGCGCGGAACCTTTTGCGTGGTGCGCGAATTGGATTGCCGAGCTACCAGGATGTCGCCAGCTCGATGGGCATCGCGCCGCTCGGGCTCACGACGTTGAGCAACCCGAACACGGTGCCGCCGATCGACTTCACCGATCCGGCCTGGGGCGGTGGGAGTCCATTGTGGTTCAGCATCCTGAAGGAAAGCGAAGTCCTCAAAAACGGCCAGACGCTCGGCCCAACGGGCGGGCGAATCGTCGCCGAGGTCATCCTCGGCCTCATCGACCAAGACAAGACCAGCTACTTCTCCAGCCCGAGAGCCTGGACGCCGCAGGACGGCTCGATACCGGGCGAGTTTCATGTGTTCGACCTGCTCGCGCTCGCGGGGTCGCTCTAGGGGAGGCTCACATGGTTCGCAAGGCGAAGAAGATCGTGAAGCGCCCGGTGCAAACGCGCCGGCACGATGAGCCCGAGGTCGAGGAAGAGACCGAGACCGAGGAGCACGAGTACGAAGAGACCGAGGAGCACGAGGACGAGCCCGAGGTCGAGGCGCAGGCCGAGCGCCACGAACGCCATAACGAAAACCAGTTGATCGATGAGTACGGGGACGCGCCGAAGGGCTACCGCTAGAGCCACACCTCGATGATCACCGGATCGTCGTCAGGGTGGCGCTCCATGCACTTGAGCCCGGCTTTCCACATCACCTGGCGCAGCGTTTTAAGATCGTCGTGCGCGAACGCGTGTTCGGTCGGGACGCCGCCCGGTTCACCGCTCAACCGATACTGCCGCGCGACGAAGCTCGTGGGATAGTCGCTCGGGTGGTCGTAGATCACCCACATCGAGAACTCGAAGTTCGTCCTTATCGCCATGCCTTTGTGGCCACTGCGCGAGTCGGTCATCGCCGGTCGCGCTCGAAAATCTGCGTCATCGTCATCTCGGGATTGACGCGCAGCAGCTCGACGATCTGCACGATCGACTTGTCGGGCGCGTCGGCCGCGACCTCGAAGTGGCATCCCGGGTGCGCCGTGTCGAAGTCGCGCAGATGCTGCAGCCAGGCGTGCCGCAGCTCCTCGGGGATGTGGGCGATCGTGTAGATTTTGATCATGGGTGTCCCAGCTGTGCGAGCCACACGAGGACCACGATCAGGATCGCAATGCGGACCCCGTAGTTGATCCAGTTGGTGAGCGACCAGCTCGTCAAGAGGACCATCATATGGCCACCGAAAGTCTCGATCGGGGTGACCTGCGAACCACAATGTATGCACACCTTGGCGTCGGGTGAAATCCATTCGGCGCATGCCGGGCACTCCCGTTTGCCGCGGTGATCCGCGAGCGCCGGGAATAGTATCAGCATGAATCCGGCGATCAGTGGCGAGAGCAGCATGGCGAGCACGAACCAGCCGACACCCAACCGGCCGCGAGCTGCCGCGGCAATGCCGACGACGACCGAGCCGACAAGCCAGAGTATCAGAAAAAATCCGAGTTCGATCATTTACAGCTCCTTGGTTTTTGGGCGGCCACGCGGGCGCGCCTCGGGGATCGGATCGAGCTTGGCGATCGCGCGCGCCTGGTCGGGCGTCACGCGATAGCGCGCCATCACGGCGAGCAGCATCAACAGCGGGGCCGGCACGATGCCCTCGCCCGCACGCCACCGCGAGGGCGTGCGCGCATCGACCTCGCCGAACACCGGGAACTGGGTCGGCGTCAGCCCGAGCCGCTTGGTCAGCCGTGTGAGCAACTCGACGCGCCGCTTTTGCTCGTCGGTCATTGGATCGTCCCTTTCATGCGAGTTGGCAGCATGTGCGAGATGCGCCCAGCGAACGCATTGCTATCACCCTCGGGGAAGATTTCGAGCGGACCGAGATAGGGCTTCTTGCCCTTCGGCCGGATGATTGCGCGCCGCGCCAGCGTCGTGCCGTCGCGGTCCTCGCCGAAGAACATGACGATCTCCTCGCGCTTCTTCTTCAGCGAGGCGACACCGTGCTCTTGCGCCTGGGCATATTCCGCTGTGGTCAACTCGCCGGCCATCCACGCCTCGTCGATGTAAACGCAGCGCACCACGTCGTTGAGATCGAACAGCGCGCGCACCATGGCCATCGCTTCGTTCTTGTTCTCGCACGGTGGCGTGAACACTAGCTCGGGGCCCTGCATCGGCACCGCGTGCCACATCGGGAATACCTGGCCGCGGTGCTTGAATTGCTTCTCGATCAGGCGCGATGCGTTGGTGATCAGCTCTTTGAGTTCCGGGGTCATAAGTTCCTCTCTTCGCCGCGCAGGATGCGCAGCGCTCTCACGTATCTGCGCCGCAAATACCTGGCGGCCTCGGGCAGCTCGCGCCGCTCGTCCGCATTGTCCTCACAGTCGGCAATCTTCACCGCGATGGCGAGCGCATTGCCGGATGCCGCGATCGATCTGATCCAGTCGAGGTAGGTCACGCCCGCCGGGGTGCCGGCCAGCCGCGCCTCGGTCGGCGGCCTGGTCAGCAGCTCGACCGCCTCGACCACTGCGCGCGAGTAGCCGCGCTCCAGGAGATCGGCGGCGGTGAATTCGGTGTCCTCGATCACGTCGTGCAGCAGCGCCACCTGGCGGGCCTCGTCGCTGGCGTCGGGCCCGAGCCGGTGCATGACCGAGAGCGGATGCAGCCAGAACGGCTCGCCAGCCTTGTCAACCTGGCCGGCGTGGGCCCGCTGGATGAACTCGATCGTTTCGTTGACCGTGGGTCTCGTCGTCATTCTTCCTCCACCATTAATATAGGACTTTTTGCCCGCAATTTCCAGGGGGGCGAAGGCCTCGCCACACGTCGTGCACAGGCCATTAACGAAGTGATGGCACTCGGCTGTGGGTGGCGCGCCGAAGGTGATGGCGGTGAGTTTCATTTGCGGGCCTTCCCGTATCCTGGGCCGATCAGGTTGTGGTCACGCGCAGCCGAGCGGCCCATCTGAGCAGCGCAATTGTTGGTACAGAAGAAGTCGTAGCGTGTCTCGTAGCTCGTGCCGTCCCAATCGTGAATCCAAGCGATCGACTTACTGCCATCAAGTTCAGCGAACATCTTAACGTGAACGATCGGCCGATCGGTCACCCGCTGCGCGTCCTCGATCGTGCGCAGCGGCTCGTCCACTTCGATGTCGCGCCAGAACTGGCCGTTGCTAAGCGTGCGCGTGAAGTCGGGCCTGCGGACATGGACGTTCGTTTTTCGCGTGCGCTTACGCAGCGGCCTGCCACACCAGCGGCAGCGAGGGGCGGTCATGACTCGATCTCCAAGTCCTGGAGGAAGTTGCGGAAGTCGGTGAAGGCCTCGCGCTCTCCATCGACACGTAGCTGGTCGCGCTTGCGCTCTTTGTACGGGAGCATTTCGATGCGGCGGTCCAACTCGTGGATCAGTGCCGCGCGCAAGTCCTCCGCGGTCTTGGCGCGCACGCTATGGGTCACGCTGCTCATCGTGAGTATCCTTTCACTTTGCCGATGCCGAGGAACTTCATGCGCGCCTTCACCGGCAGTTGGTTGAGGTAGGTCGCGGCGAGGCGCTCGGCCGCTTGCTCGGGTGTCAACGAGTCGATGAACGCGTTGCGCCAATCGCGGTGCTTGATCGCTCGCGGATCGATCTCGACCTCGGCCAGGAGTTTGGCGACCGAGGCCTTCCAGGCGGCGAAGTCGGTCATGGCGTTTCTCCTGTGATCGGGATTGCACCGTCAAGGACGGCGAACATTTTGTTCGCGAGGTCGCGCCGCTCGTCACCCGTTAAGGGGCGATCATCGTAAAGGCGCGTCATGATCGCCCGCAGGGAAAGGAACGCGGCTTTGTCGATCAGCATGGTCATTCCTTTTCTTTGAGCGCGGCCATTGCCGTTTGCACGTTCTCGGGCGTTTCCGTGAGACCGTGCTCCTCAAGCCACTCGACCACGGCCAGGTTATAGGCCGCGTCCCACCGGCCGGTCGTGGCCAGCGTGGAAGCTTTGACCGTTCCAAACTCCGTTTTTGGTGCTTCGATCGGATGCACCTCGCAGGTGATGCCGACCGCCAGCTTCGATTTGCGCGACTTGTTGTCGATGGCTTTGTTGCCGAGCCTGGCGGCCAGGCGATCGACATCGATCGTCAGGTCAACCTGGCAGAACACATCCTCGTAAGTATGCGGGGAGCCGAGCCCGGTGCGGCGCCGCAGCCTGATCTTGGTGGTGTAGTGTTTCACGGTATCGCTCCCCAGTTCATGTTCTCGGTGCCGTAGAGATCGAGTATCTCGGCCTCGGTCGCACCGCGTTCGCGCATCGAGTTGACGCATGCCGCACACACGCCATAACCGGTGTCGCGGTTCCAATGCTGCCGCCAGGTGCCCGCATAGCGTCCGCAGCAGCAGCACGTCATGCGGCGGAAATGATTGTCTTGTCCGACTCGGATGGTCATGGCTTTGTGCTTTCGACCGAGACGCGCCTCCAGCCATCCGCTTCGAAGAGGATGCGATCGGTGACCGGGTCATCGCACTCGACCACGCGGGTCTCGCGCACGAGGGTCCAACGCATCGAGAGATCGCGCACCCAGGCCTCCGCTTCTTCGCGCGTCGCGAAACGCAACGCGTTGCCGACAAACTGACCGGACGAGTCAGCGATCACTTCGGGTTTCCAGCTCATTGTAGCCTTTCCAATGCGCGACCGAGGTTGACACACACGAGACCATCGAAGGTCGCGCCTTCAACGATGCTCTCGACGTAACGGGGTTCGATCACGATGGCGTCGCCGAAGCGTTGCGCGTCGTTGGGAATGTGCTCGGCAATCCATGCTGTCGCCAATTCGGTGCGCGGCTCCATCAGCCAGATCGAGCCGTGGTCGGTGAAGTGCAGGTCAGCGGTCATCGTTTCACCTCGATACCGGCAGCGCCGAAATGCTTCTTGATGATCTCGAAGTCGGCGTCTTGCTGGCGCTTTAACTCCGCAGTATCAATCGGCATCCCCGGATCGTGCGGCAGCGTTGCCATGAGCACGAGCGTTTGTCCGCGCCGCTGGAAGATTAGTCCGCTGCGAGGAATGCCCCACGTCCCGCCGTCGGCCATGATCTCGAAATGCGCCTTGCTCCATGCGATGTCTTCGAATGTCATAGCCAGCTCCCGTCGGGTTGCTTGGTCGGCCAGGGCTTCTCGCCGAACAGGGTGAAGAGGCTCACGCCGTCGACCATGATCCTGCCGACGCCGTCATCACTCACGGCGTAGGTCGAGCCGATCGTCGGGTGCTCGCCGACCCAGTGCGTGGCGAACGCTCGGGCCCGTGCCAGGGTTTTGAACTTGCGTCGCTTGTGCACGCCATCGATCGAGTCGTAGGTGACGGCAATGAAGCTCGGGTGCTCGGTCATGATGCGACCTCCGTTTACGCGATGTGCAGGAGCAATTCTTCCGCCCCGTACACCGCTCGTTCGCCGCAGCTCTCGCACACGTACTTGCGGGCGTCGGGCTCGCAGCCCTCGGCCTCGGCACCGCACGCGATGCAGAACCCGGGATTGTCGAGCGACACCATCGAGCGCTCGGCCGCTTCGAGAACCTTTGCCGCCGTGACGCTTTTGTGGACCTCTCGGCCGTCAACTTTCATGGTCATTTCTCCCTTCACTTCTAATATGGGGCGTGGCGCCCACATTTTCAAGTGTTGTTTGCCTCCATCGCCAGGCCGGCGAGCACGGCGTCCACTTCGCCCAGCATGCGCTGGGCCTCGGTGAACCGCGCGACCAGGCCGGGAAATTTTTCGTGGTCATCCAGGTCGTCGGGATCGTTGTTCTCGACGAATTGGCTGAGCGCTTCGGACAGCATCAGGACGCGGTTGAGGGTCATCGGTTGTCTCCTTTCAGCAGGTGGTCGCTGATCTCCTGGAGATCGCGCAGCACCGAGTTGAGCGCCCTGACGCGCCCTTCGTGGTCGCGCTGCGCGAGGTTGATCGCCTCGTTCTCGGCGTAGCCAGGGATGGTGTAGTAGTCGCGTCCGTGCGGTGCGGCCTTGCACAAGGCGTCCATCGCGATCTTGATCTGGATGTGCGCCTCGCGGACTTGCGCGAGTAGCTCGTCGCGTGACGTGCCGTTGAGATGCACCTGGGGGAGCATCACGCCGCGCGCAGTCCGCGCCGACTTGCGGACGTTCTGTTCGCGCTCTTTGGCGAGTTGTTCTTCGCGGTGGATTGCCGCACGCAGAGCGCCGTCGCGGAGATACTTGCTCGGCACCGAGTCATAGATGCCGGTGCGGACAGTGAACCATCCGCCGCGCGGCGAGTAGCTCATGCGCGAGGTGATCTTGAGTGCCTCGGTCGCAGCGTTGTAGCGCGCAACGATCTCCTCGGGCTTGACCGATCGCGCGTTGGCGCGCTCCTCCAGCTCGGCCAACTCGCGTTCGAGCGGCTTGTATGAAAGCGGTCGCGAGTCCTTCCAGCCCTGGCGGGACATCCGCGTCAGCCCGGCGCGCAGATGGCTCGCGCGCTCGCGTTCTTTCTTGGTCATCGTCATCGTCGTTGCTCCTTTTATCATCCGGCGTAGAAAACCCACGTGTCGCCATCATGCTCGACGAAGTAGTGATCGCCCCGGGCGTCGCGCGCGTAGGCCTCGTAGTCGAAGTAGTACCGGAGGTTCTCGGGGATTTTTTCCAGCGCGCCGGTCGAGTCCAGGAACTCCTCGGCCCAGGCCTTCGGACTGTCGTAGGTCCCGGCGTAGGCCTCGCGCGCCTGCTCGATCGTGCCGCTCTGATCGACGCCGTCCTGGTAGACGGCGAGCAGCTCGCGGTCGTTCTCATCGAGGGCGAGCCAATCGAACAGCTCATCGCTCACGTACGACTCGGAGTACATCGTGCGGGGGAAACCCTCGAAGTCCTGGAACATGAACTCGGGGTCGTCCTCGTCCTTGTGCAGCTCGGCGCAGGCCTTGAGGAAATCCTCCTTGTCGGCGTAGTCCTCCAGGTCGAGCCACTTGCCGGCGAGCGACCCGTTGTTGTACTTGGCGTAGGTCCCGACGTAGAGGCGGGGTGTTGTGTCGGTCATGGCGTCAGGCGTCTCCTTTCGTGAACAGCGCGGTGAATTTTTTGTCGGCGTCGATGCGGCGGATGATTTCGGCCTTGGGCAGAAACCGAACGTCGACGTACTGGTAACCGTCGTAGTAAGGCAGGTGGACCAGGATCGACTTGCGGCCGTCACCGAGCATGTACTCGGCGTAGCCATCAGCGACTGGAAATCGGACGATCTCGCCGGTGCGCTTGCCGGTGTAGCCGTTGGCTTTCAGCCACGACGTTAGCCGCAGCTTGTGGGCCTCGATCGCGGCGTTCTCCTTGTCGCGGTCGTAGTTCGCATAGTCCGGTGTGGGGGCCGGGATGGGGCAGGCGTAGACTTTCATGTTCGGTTTCCCTTCTTGCGTTCGAACCAGATTGCGAACAGCCCGACCCGAACGGTTTTCCATCCGGCGGCATGAAGCCGCTCGGCTTCCTTCTGCCCTTCGAGCGTGTGCGTGCTCACCATTCTGTACTCGGTCATTCGTCGTCTCCTTTCAGCTCGAACCAGGCGTCAACCACGCCGGGGTAGACTTCCAGCTCGCTGCCATCAGCCCAAGTCAGCGCTACGTGGCCGCTTGAGCTGGGCTTGTGCGGGGGTCGCATGCCGGTCAGGGTCACGGTGTCACCGCGAAACGTGACCAGGGTGTCGCCGATGTTCAGCTCGGCGCCATTGGCTTTGCGAAGTTTCCAGGTCATATGCGTTCTCCTTCGGCCTCGGTGTTCCGCCGCAGGAATTCGGGGATGGCTTCCAGGCCTTCGCCCTCGCCGGCTGGCTTCCAGTTGGTTCGCGTGGCCCAGGCCAGCTCGCGGACGAGGCGCTCGCGCCTCGCGTCCTCGTTTCGGTAGGGGTGTTTCCACTTCAGGCCGTTCATCGCGCGTGCCTCTCGGCTCGCAGGGCCAGGTGGAGCGCTCTGGCGGGGACTGCCTTGGGCTCGGGGCCCGCCGGCAGGAGCGTCTCGGCCCATGCCACCAGGGCGGCGAGGGTCTTGTGCAACCAGGTTTTTCGGGTCTTTCTCATCTTTCTTCCTCCACTTGAAATATAGGGCGTGGCGCCCTGATTTTCAAGATGACCGGAGGTGGAATTTTTCCCCTCTGCCAGCGCCCCGGGGCACGATCCCGGGCACCCCGCTGAGGGGAACCCGGGCACCCCGCTGAGGGGAAAGCAGTCTCGACCCGGCAGCTCGACGGCGAGTCCGCCGAGCGGGACTGGTACGCGGCCCTTTTCCTCTCATGACCCTTCCGTGGCAGGGATTTTCACCCTTCGCGCCGTTGTTTTGTTCGCTTTTCTCGGTCTACGCTGATCCGCTGTGGGGCCTGCAATGGATGTTCCGTCACCCAAACCATTGGGGGAAAGCCCGCACCGTGCAGTGCCTTTCGGATCACTCAGGGGTGTTGGGCTGTTCCCTGACACCTGAAATATGGGGCGCCACGCCCGCATTTTCAAGGGGCCCGCGATGGCAACGGCAAGCGACTGGCTCACGATCGACATGACGGAAGTCGAGGAGCTGGCGGCGCGCATGAACGCCGCGGCCGATCAGATTCCGTTCGCGCTCGCCAACGCGATGAACCACGCCGCGTTCGTGACGCGCCAGTTCATGATCGACAACACCTGGCCGCAGCACGTTGAGGTGCGCAACCCGAACTTCATTCGGGCGGCGCTGCGCGTCGAGCAGGCGACCAAGCAGAATCTGACCGTGACAATTTTCGACGCGCTGAACAAATCGGTGAAGCTGAAGCTGCACGCCGAGGGCGGCACGAAAAGCGCGCGCGGCCGGTTCGCGATCCCCAATCCGAAGTATGTGCGCAAGGATGCGACCGGTGTCCCGGTTTCGCAGAAGCCGCGGAACCTGCCCGACTCATTCATCCGCGGCAACGTCATCTATCAGCGGGTCGCGCGCGGGCTGCAGATGATGTATGTGCTGGCGCGATCGATCGTCGAGCCGAAGGACGTGCCGTTCTACGCCGACTTTCAAACGCACATGGCCGACGAGATCATGAAGGCGTTCCCGGATTCGATGGAGCGCGCGATGAAGACTCGCAGACCGAAGTGAGCTGTGGTATGGTGCGCGCTCGACCTCTTTTTGCTTGAATGCACCTCCTTTAGCGTTGCCGGGTGAATGCCAACCCATCCGGCAACGCTTTTTCTTGGGGCCTCATGCCGTTCTATCCGTCTGAAACCATCGCCAAGGTGCTCAAGCTTACGCCGCGCCACGTCACCCGGCTGGCCGAGCAAGGAGTGATCCCGCTGCCGAACTCGGACGGCAAGTACGATCTGGTGCCGTGCGTGCAAGCCTACATCGAGTTCCTGCGCATGCGGCACGGCGGCTCGAAGTCGGTGAAGTCGGCGCAGAAATTTTCCGCCGAACGAGCGCGCCTCTACGAGATGAAGGCCGACATCGCCGAGGTCGAGCGTGCGCGCCTGGTCGGCGATCTCGTCTCGGCCGAGGAAGTCGAAACGGTCTGGACTGATCTGGTCGCGGTCGCCAAAGCCAGGATGCTCGCGATCCCATCGAAGATGGCGCCGCGGTTGGCGTTGATCTCCAGCCCGACGAAAATCCGGGAGTTGCTCGACAGTGAACTATCAGCCGCACTCGGCGAGCTTGCAGGAGCTGCCGAAGTCGATCTCGATCCGGGCCAAGAGTACCCGCGTCGTCGAAATGGTGTGCACCGCGCTAAAGGCGTGGTCGCCGCCGCCAAAGCTGACAGTAAGCCAGTGGGCTGACGTTTATCGCGAGCTGTCGATGGAAGCAGCGGCCGAGCCCGGACGGTGGGTGACGGCGCGCGCTGAGTACCAACGCGGCATCATGGACTCGTTCTCGGACCCGACGATTCACACGATCGTGGTGCCGAAGGCCTCGCAGGTCGGTTTCACCGAATGCGTGCTCAACGCGCTTGGGTTCATGGTGCATCAGGACCCCTGCCCGATCCTGATCCTGCAGCCGACCATCGACGCGGGCGAAACCTGGTCGAAGGAACGGCTGGCGCCGATGGTGCGCGACACGCCGGTGCTGCGCGGGCTCGTGCGGCAACCGATCAGTCGGTACACGGAAAATTCGCTGCGCTTCAAATCGTTCCCCGGCGGCTACATGGCGATCGTCGGCTCGAACGCGCCCGCGGGCCTGGCAGCGCGGCCGATCCGCATCGTGTTCGCCGATGAGGTCGATCGCTTCAAGACCTCGGCCGGCACCGAGGGCGATCCGCTGCAGCTCGCCGCGAAGAGACAGACCACCTATTGGAACCGCAAGACACTGCTCGGCTCATCGCCGGGGCGAAAGGCCACATCGGTGATCTGGCGCGAATGGCTGAAGTCCGATCAGCGACGGTTCTACGTTCCCTGTCCGCAATGCGAAGAGAAGCAAACGCTGCGCTGGGAAAATGTGCGCTGGGATAAAGCGCTCGACGGCGAGAAGCGTGCCGTGGGCGCGCAGTACTGGCCGCACAAGCCCGAGACCGCCTATTACGTTTGTGAGCACTGCGGCAATCCGTGGGACGATGTCGCGCGCTGGGAAGCGGTGTCGAAGGGCGAGTGGCGCTCGACCGCGCCGTTCAACGGCACGGCGGGGTTTCACATCCCGGGCTTCATCTCGCCGTGGCTGACGCTGACCGACATCGTGGTCGAGTTCCTCAAGGCGAAGGACGTTCCCGAGCTGCTGCAGGTGTGGGTCAACACCGTGCTCGGCGAGCCGTGGGAGGAAGCGGCCGAGGTCGTGGAGTCGTCGTCGCTGGTGTCGCGCGGTGAGCAGTACGGGCCCGAGCTGCTGCCCGATGGCGTCAAGATGATCGTGGCCGGCGTTGACGTGCAGGGCGATCGACTCGAATGCCAGGTGCTCGGCTTCGGTGTGCGCGAGGAGTGCTGGGCGATCGAGTACCACGTGCTGCCCGGCGATCCGGCGCAGCGGTTGCTGTGGGACGAACTCGACGAGCAATTGCTCAAGACCTATCCGACCGAGGATGATCGGACGCTGCGCATCAGCGCGACCTGCATCGACACCGGCGGCCATCATGGCAACCAGGTGTTGGCATTCTGCAAGGCGCGGCGTGGGCGCAAGGTGCTCCCCATCAAAGGCGTGAGCGGCGCACGCCCGATCTGGCCCAAGCGCGAGAGCAAGGCGAAGAAAGACTTCTATGTCGTCGGCGTCGATACCGCGAAGGACGCGATCTACGGGCGGCTGCGTATCCAGAAGCCGGGCCCGGGCTACATCCACTTCCCGGTCGGCACCGACTTCAATGCGCAGTATTTCGAGCAGCTCACCTGCGAGCGGGTGATCACGCGCTACAGGCTCGGGCATCCGGTGCGGGTATGGGAGAAGCCGGCCGGGGCCCGGAATGAAAGTTTCGACACCTTCGTCTATGCCCTGGCCGCCCGCCAGGCGCTGCCGGTCCGCTTCGAGCCGGCGCCGGTTCCGATCGAGCCCGCGCCCGTGGCCAATCGCCCGGCTGAGCCGCCGGTAAAGTCGCTGTTCGGTCCGCCGCCGCCCCAGAGGGTGCCAGAACCGCCTACGGAGCCTCATCCGCTGGCCGTCCGTGCGCCAGAACCGCCGAAGGCACCCCAGGCCGCCCCCGGCATTCCGCATCGCCCGTGGCGCCCGCAAGGGCGCTGGAGGCGCACCATGCGATCACAGTACATGAGCTGATCTCGGAGCTGACCAATGGTCTCGATGAATCCTCCGCTCGACCCGACGACGGCGCCATCCGGGTTTACGCTGGCCGAAAAGATAGCGCTCGAACAGGCCATCGCGTCCGGGACGCTGCACGTGTCCTATAACGGCAAGAGCGTGACCTATCGCTCACTCGACGAGCTGCGGCTGGCGCTGCACATGGTCAACAATTACCTGTTCGGCCCGCCGACCCGCACGTTCCTCACCCGCACCAGGGGCTGGAAGGGCCTCTAAGTGGACGCTCGCACGAAGGACCCCGCCGGCATGATGTTCGGCGACGGGGTGAATTCGGCGCGCATCCGGGTTCGGCCGAAGGGCGCGGTGACGAGCGCCAAGGCGCAGCAGGATTGGGCGTGGCAACCAGGTGGCCCGTGGTGGTCGCCGTCGCAGCAGGGCTTCCAAGCCGCCAACGCGCGCCGCCGGCTGTCGCAGTGGCTCCCGAACAAGGGCACCATCAACACCCTGGTGACGCAGGGCGGCGAAATCCTGCGCGACCGCGCCCGCGACATGGTGCGCAACAACCCGCACGCGGCATCGGCGGCGGACTCCTATTGCGGCAACCTGATCGGCACCGGCATCCGGCCATCGTCGCTGATCCCCGATCCCACGCTGCGCACCGAGGTCAACAAGCTGTGGGCGCAATGGGCGTGCGAGTGCGACTCCGATGGCATGGTCGATTTCTATGGCCTGCAGGAGCTGGTCGCGCGCGCGTTGTTCGAGGCCGGCGAGGTGTTCCTGCGCTACCGGCCGCGTTCGATCGAGGATGGGCTGTGCGTGCCGCTGCAGCTCCACGTGATCGAGTCGGACATGCTCGATTTCTCGTACAATCTGCTCGCCGAGAACGGCAACCTGATCATGAACGGCGTCGAGTTCGACAACAGGCACCAACGCGTCGCCTATCATTTTTGGCCGTATCACCCCGGGCAGATCATCATTACGCCGCTGCGCGATTTCCGTTTTCGGGTGCGCGTGCCGGCCGAGGAGATTCTGCACATCTTCAAGCCGCGGCGGCCCGGTGATGTGCGCGGCGTGCCGATGGTGGCCTCGGCTCTGGTCAAGCTGTTCATGCTCGATCAGTACGACGACGCCGAGCTGGACCGTAAGAAAGTCGCGGCGATGTTCGCCGGCTTCGTCAAGTCGCCGCAGCCCGAGGAAATGCTGATCCAGGATCAGAGCGGGCCGGCGTATCCGTGGGAGCCTGACGAAGGCCTGGTGACGCTGGAGCCCGGGACGATCCAGACGCTACTGCCCGGCGAGGACATCACGTTCTCGGCGCCGGCCGCGGTCGGTGGCGATTACGAGCCGTTCCAGTATCGGCAGCTCCTGCCCGTGTTCCAGGCGATGGGCGTGCCGTACACCTTGGGTGCCGGCGATCTGCGGCATGCGAACTACAGCTCGTTGCGTGGCGCGATCGTCGAGTACCGCCGCCGCCTGGCGCAGGTGCAGAACAACGTCATCGTCCATCAGATGTGTCGGCCGATTTGGGAGCGGTGGCTGCGCGATGCGGTGCTCTCGGAGTCGATCGACATCCCGGACTTCGCCAAAGACCCGCGGATGAATCTCTCCGTGAGATGGATTCCGCCGAAGTTCGAATGGGTTGATCCGCTCAAGGATCAGCAAGCCGAGAAGCTTGCAGTCGATGCCGGCTTCAAGTCGCGCTCTGACGTGATCGACGAGATGGGCGACGATCCGCTCGACACCGACATGCGGATCAAGCAGGACCATCTCCGCGAAAAGGCGCTCGGTCTCGACTTCCCGGCGGGCACCGGCAAAGGCAAGCCCGGTGCGCCCGGCCAGCCCGGTCAGCCAGGCCAGGAAGAGGGTGGCGGCAAGGAGTTTGACGGCTCCGACATCAAGGAGATGCTCCAGGATCAGGGCATCGATCTCGACGACGATGTGCTGGAGAAGCTCACCGCCTCGATGCGCGAGAGGATCGAGGCCTTCGAGGAATCGCAACATCCGCGGGTGCCCAAGGGTACGACCGAGGGCGGACAGTTCACGAAGGCGGGCGACGGGGTCGAGACCGGGTCAAAAAAAAAATCAAGCGAGCCCGGCCTGGTCGGCGACGGCGATCAGCGTCAGACTGTCCCGTTCGGATTAGGACTCCCCGAGGGGTCCCCGCTCCAGAAGGCGATCGGCGCCGGCTCGGTCGGCTATGGCGATGCCGAGAAGGTCGCCGAGCAGATTGCCAAGGCGGCCGGCGCCAACGTGCTGGCGACCCATCACGTGGTCGGCGGCTGGACCGACCCCTCGACCGGCGAATATTCGTCGGAGCCGACCCTGGTCGGCGAGTTTCACGGGAAACCAACTGACGCGACTTTTGCGGCCGAGGCCATCGCGCATGTGCTCGGCCCGCAGAAGGAGGTGTGGGTCGTTCGCGATGCCGAGGGCTTCCCGGCCGCGCGCGATCTCCGTCTCGACATCATCCCGACCAAGCCTGGGGTGACGCCGCAGCAGCTCGCCGAGGTGGCGCGCAAGGTCGATCCTGAGCTGCTCGCCGGCTTCACGCAGACGGTTGACGGCGAGGGTCGCACCGGCATCACGCTGTTGATCCCCGAGGGCATCGCGAAGCGCCCGCGTGCGGAGACGACCTCGGTCATGATCAACCCGATGGGCTCGATCCAGCCGATGGAGGTGCTGGTCAATCCGCGCGAGCGCGACATCAAGGACTTGCTCAAGAACACGGACTTTGCCGAGGCTCGGGTGATCCGCGATGACGCCGGCAACCTCTATGTGTGGGACGCCTATGAGGCGATCCACCGACCGGTGGCAAAGGCGCTCGGCGTCGAGCTGACCAAAGAGAATTATCTTCTCAACACCGACATCTGGACGCTGGTGAATGGCAAGCTCGTCAGCTCGGGCGTCGGATCGGATTGGATGAAGGAAAAGTTGCCGCGCCGCTGGATCGAGGAAACCCACGCGGTACCCAAGGGCCCGGCGACGATCGCGGATCGTGCCGATGCGGCGGTGATGAAGCTCGCGGGCGCGCTGGCCGATGCCGGGATTGATGCCGACGTGTTGCCGACCGCGGCGATCGTGGATAAAAGGATCGGCGATGCGAAAGATTGGCGGGGTTACAGTTCATCCCTTGAACGCGAAGCTGGGGCACATGCCGTCGCGGCGCTCGATGATTATCGTGCCCGGCTCGGCGAAAGCCTCGCCCAAGGCCGAGGCGTCCCAGCCTTCACCGAAGACCTCCGAGCCCTCGCGCGAGCCGCCCGACCGCAAGCCGAACCGCTGAAGGTCGCGGCACGGTTTTTCGCCTTTGATCCTGAGCAGCCGCGCGCACCCAAGGGATCACCCGAGGGCGGCCAGTGGACGAAAGACGGCGAGGAAGGCCTTTACAACGGCCCGACGCAGCCGGCTTATCACGGATCGAAGCAAGCCGGGTTTGAGCGGTTCACCGTTCCCGATCCGAAGAACGAGTTGATGATCGATCGAGCGATCGGTGTGCATGTCGCCAAAGACCCGAAGATGGCCGAGTATTTCACCAAGCTTGGTCCAGGCGATACGCGGGCACCGGGTGAAACCCACAAAGGCGGAATTTACGAGCTACGCATTCCGACTGACGAGCATTTGCTGGAGGTCGAGCAAAAGCACCTGCGGTGGGTCAAAAATCCGGCCGAACCGAAAAAGCCTGGCAACGTCGAGATCGATCAGGACAAGATTGCGCGGCTTGTTTACGGCACGGCGTTTCGTGAGGATACCGATCTTTTCGCACGGCAGATCGAGCGAGATTTGCACCTCACCACAGAGGAAGCGAAGCACGGCGCTGAAGCGCTTGCGCACGATCAACCATGGACGAGCCCTCGGTTTGGCTCGACATATAAGAGCATCGACGAATATCTGGCCGATCGACCGAGCACGATTTTCGACACTGAGGATCGCGTGAAAGCGGTGGAGTTATTCCACGAGCAGATGGAGCGTCACGGCTATCTCGGGCTCAAGTACATCAACACGGCGCCGATGGAGACCGAGGGCATTGATGATCCGATCGCCTATGTGATCTTCAATCCGCGCAACATCCGCCACGCATTCACTGGCGCACGGGCGCGCATGCCGCTCGAAATTTTCGCCAAGGAGTTCGACGAGGCGCAACATCCGCGCGGCAAGACCACGCCCGAGTCGACGCCCGGAAGTTTCGCTCCCGAGGAAGGCGGCGGCGGCGTTGATCTCGTAGCCGGCCGCGTCGTTTTCCAATCCAAGTCCTCGATCCCGCCGACGCAGAAAGCCGCGACCACGCCGGCCGAGACCGAGGCCGAGGCGCGCAAGAGCGTCGAGGAATACGCCAAGGCGGCGCGTGACGCCGGCATCAATGTGCTGGTCGGCGGCCAGGGTCATCCGCTGCAAATCTCGACGCGCCTCCCGTGGGGCGTGAAGGGCAACGTCGAGAATGGCGATGAGGTTTATCTGCATCCCGATCTCGATGCATTGCGCCGCGAGCCGGAAAAGTTCGCGAGCGACATGGCGCTGTTCAAAAATGCCGAGGACTATCCCGGTCTGCGACCGGAGGAAACCGATGGCACACCCGAGCAGATTGCGCGCAACGTGATCGACCGGCTGAAGTCGAACCTGAAATTCCTGTACGAGAACATGCCGACCGACATCCGCGATCGATCGGCCGACTGGTACGCAGGCGCGCGACGCATCGTCGATCGCAAGGCGCGGCAGTATGGGCTCAACGATGCCGCGGTTGCCGGGGCCTATGCGGCGCTCAGTCCGCAAAAGGATTGGTATCAGAACGTCTACCTGGGCGATCGGCTGATCGACATCTACCAGACGCAGCAGGACACGGCGTGGTCGCCCGAGATGGAAAAGACCGCCCGTCAAATCTGGAAAACCAAGCCGCAGAAGGCAGTCCTGAAAACCGTGCGCGGCAAGAAGCTCGGCGAGCTGACCGATCCGGTGCAAAAGGCCGAGTGGATTCGAACCTTTGACGAAACCTATAGCGACCGTTCCTTCAAGATCGTCACGCCGGAAGGCGAAGAGGACGGCTATGTCAAAACCAAAGCGGGCGAGAATTGGTCGGCGGCTTGGCAAACCAACGTGAACATCGCCAATGCGGTGATCGCGCTCGAATCGGGTGGCGATCGGAAGATCATCAGCCAGGCGATGGGCGCGGCGCACAAGGTGCGCTCGTTCTACAACAACTTCCTCGACCCGTACTCGACCAACGATGACGTGACGATCGACACGCATGCGACGGGGGCCGGATGGCTCCAGCCCTATGCCGGATCATCGACGGCGGTGCTGCACAGCCTGCACAGCAGTCCTCAGAAGGGGGACGCGCCGAAGAATTTCCGCAACGCGAGCGAATCGGCGGCCACCGGCAATTCCGGCACCTATGCGATCTACGCGACCGCGTACCGCGAGGCCGCGCACGAACTCGGTCTTTCGCCGCGCGCGCTGCAATCGCTCACCTGGGAAGCGCAGCGTGGTCTCTATGGCCGTGAGAGCAAGAAAGCGCTGGAGCGCACCAACGCGATTTGGACCGACTACCACAACGGCGTGATCGATCTCGATGAGGCGCGCCGCCGGGTCGTGAGCAATGGCTACCGGCCACCGGATTGGTACTGATCCGCTCGTCGCGTGGATGCGCGCCAACAGCGTTGCAGTCAATCGCCGGAACTACATCGAGCTGAACTGGGGCGAGGTCCCCAAGCCATGGACGGTCGAAGACGAGAGCGAGCTGCCGGCCGAGCTGCAGGAGTGGTCGATCTTCGAGCGCGATGGGCCCGGCATTCGACTGCGCGCCGATCCGGTGACGAAGGCGCCGATCACCGCTGCCTGGATCGATCCGTTCACGGCCGAGTTCGACGAAGCGAAGCACCCGCGCGAGCCGAAGGGCACGAAGGAAGGCGGGCGGTGGACGAAGGGCGCGAACGAGATCGTCCATAATTACGAGGAGGCGACCAAGAAGCGCCATCACGGCGCGACCAGGCCGCCATCCTCGACGGCGCCGGAACATGAGCAGTGGCGACAGAAGGGGAAACCGGCAGACCTCGACCGCCAGGCGCAGGAGGCGGTCGTGCAGCTCGGTGGCACGCATCGCGAATATGGCGTTCTCGTGCAGAAAGGCGGCGATCTTTCCGAGGGCGCGCAGATCACCGTCATTCCCGGTGGAGAGCACAATGTTCCAGTGTCGGACGAGCTGCATGACGAGATGACGGCGATACCGCATGACTTTCACCACAATCATCCATCGGGCCTGCCGATCTCGACGCAGGACATCAATTATCTATCGAAATCGCCGAATGTCATGACGGTGCATGCGCATTCCGGCACCGGCAATGGCACGACCTACTCGGTCTCGATCGCGGGGCGAACGGCCAAAAATCCGACCGCTGTATGGCCGACAAAGATGGCCGGGATCATGCGGACGATTGCACGACGCGTGAGTGATCGAGGCTATCCGCTTGGTCCGCTGGGCCGGGCGGCGGTACGCCTCGATGACGAACATGCGACGACGACGGAGATCAACCACGCGCTCACGAAAATCGATCAGCATGCATTCAACATGGCGGCCGATAAGGCTGGGCTAATCCATTACGCCTACACACATTCGCCAGAGGACGAGAAGTTTTTCGAGAAATTTGCCGATGAGCTGAAGGCGCAGGCCGAGATCGCGGACGACACATTCAGCAAGGTTCTGGCGTCACGCAAGATCGACCCGACCAAGCTGGCGAAGGAGCGTGAATGAGTCTCCTGGTTGACCCACCGCATGAGCTGTTCGGCTCCGAGGCCGAGTGGCGGGCGTTCCTCGATGAGATGCACGAGGCCTGTGAGGACGGCGAGGACGACGCGCGCGAATACATCGCCATGGCCGAGCGCGTGCTGGCCGAGCGGCGCGACAAGCGGCCGGCGGTCAAGGTGAGCGCGCGTGGCGAACACGCCGCAGCTCGGGCGGCTCTATTGGCGACCGTCGCCTTCGAAGAATCCGAGCATCCGCGTGTACCGAAGGGAACGCCCGAAAAGGGTGGGCAGTTCACGAAGAAGGGCGAGGGCGGCGGCGGTGCGTCCGAGCGCAGGGTCGGGATACCGGGTCTCGGTGAGGAGCTGGCTGAACCGCTTCAGCCTCCGACCACGAAGACGACTGCCGACGATTTCAAGAAGGCCGGCATCGAACTCCTGATGCATCCGCGCGCGCAGCAAAAGTTCCTCGCCGATTGGAACGAGCGCGTCGATCAACCGCCCGAGCAGTTCCGCAAGGAGTTCCTCAACGGCTTGAACGGCACGATGGAGATCGGCGTAGAGGGCGATGGCGCGTGGACCCTGAAGGGAGACCTGCGCACGTCTGATGGCGAGAAGATGGGCAGCTATCGACGCGAGATCGATTTCAAACGCAAGGAAGCCGTTGACGATTATTTTCGACTGGAAGAGGAGTTCACCGGGCTTTCGATCGGCAAAAAAATGCTCGCCGGAAACATCGAGAAGTACCGCGAGCTGGGTATCCAGTGTGTGGACCTCACCGCCAATGTCGATGTCGGCTCTTACGCGTGGGCCCGATACGGCTTTGCGCCGTCGAAGAAGTCATGGGCTTATCTGCGGGACCATTTGCGCGCTCTCGTCCAGGAGGGCGCCGACGAAAACGAGAAACCAATCATCAAGGATCAGGGCGACCAGCAGCGCTTGCTCGAACTGCTCAAGTCGGACGATCCCAAGACGCTGTGGGCGATTGCCGATTCGAAATACGGTAAGGCGTTGCTGACCGACAATTTTTGGGCTGGTCGCCTCGATCTCAATGATCGTGACACCATGCGGCGGTTCAACGACTACATAGCGAGGGCGTACCGTGCCTGAACGGGGGGAGCTTTTCTACCTCGACGCTGCCGGCAAGCAGCAGGACGCCAAGCTGCACGAGGAAATCCTCGCAGGCGATCACGACGATGCGCTTGAGGTCACGCGCGAGCGCCTACGCGCCATGGGATGGGCTGATGACGTGATTGCGGATTTTCTCGGTGAGAACAGGCCGAGCGCTCGATCGCGCGGAGCTGCGGCGCGAGCCGCCCGCCTGGCGGCAGTTGCCTTCGAGGAGTCTCAACATCCGCGTGGGCCGAGCGCGCCTGGTCACAGCAGCGGCGAGTTCAAGAAGAAGGGGAACGGCGAAGCCGGTGCTGGCGGCGGCGAAGAGAAGCAGGTTGGCGTGGATGTCGGCGGCGACAAAAAGGCCTCGCCCGAAGTCCCTGAGAGCCTGGTAAAGGCGATCGAGGATCACGTCGAGGCGATGGCGGGCCGAGGGAGTCGCGCCGGTGCGGCCGACCTGTCGAAATGGCTGTGCCTCACGCATGGCGATGAAATCGAAAAGCTCGTCGATTCGTATAAGCAGGAGGAAGCGACGACAGTCGGCACCACCCCTCGCTTCGGGCCGATCCTTCTGCTGCACAAGGGCGATACGAAAAAGGGCGTGCCCACCATGTGGTTGCTCACATGGAGCAAGAACGACATCACCAGCATCCATGACCATCTCGAATCCGAGGTCGGCGTTTCGGTGTTGCGCGGCAACGTCGGCAATCGCGCGTATAGTACCGGCGAAGGGTATCTCGACAAAGCGAAAAGCAAGGAAGGTTTGGAGTCGCGTTTTGGCGAACAAATCCTAAAGCCAAAGCAAACCGTACAAATTAAGTCGCCCTACATTCACGAAATGTATGGCACCGCCGAGTCAGGCCAGAAGCGCGACATCACCGTGCACGCGTATTATCCGCCGCTCTCGCACATGCACTATTTCAGGAAAGACAAGGACGGCAAGCTGCACTATGCCGGTGACTGGGACGAGGATCGCGAACCACAAGACTGCATGATCGAAACCGGCGAGCCGACGAAGGGGCCGTCGAAAGCAACCGCCAGCATGGGCTTTTGTCCGTGCTGCAGCGTCAAGCGCGAATTGGCCAGATGGGGTGCGGATGCACCGCGTCACGAGCCGAGTGCTCGATCCCGGCGGGCCGAGGGGCGAGCTGCGCGCCTGGCGGCAATCGCGTGGGATGAATCGAAGCACAAGCGCGGCAAGACTTCACCCGGAACGACGCCGGGGAGCTTTGCCCCGGAGGGCGGCGGCGAGGAAGGCGGCGGCGAGGCCAAGCGCGAAAAGGCCGCGCCAGAGCGCAAGACGACTGCGGTCAAGCCGTCGATCGCCAACGCCGACAAGATCAAGGCCGCCTGGGTTGCGGCGTCACCGCACACCTCGGTCGATAGCCTGGTCGAGCATGCGCCCGCCGATCAGGGCGAGCTGGTGACCCTCGCGCAGCAGATCGAGCGCGACACCGGCGCCAAGCTGCACAATCCTGGCATCAAGAAGCGGGAGCGGATCGAGGAGAAGCTCAAGCTCGCCGGCCGCAAGCCGCAGTCGATCTCCGACGCCGTGCGCCTCGGGTTCGAGGTCTCATCGCCCGAGCAGGCCGACGCGATCATCGATCGGCTGAAGCAAAAATATCTGGTGGCCGACGAGGGCTGGCAGATGAAGCCGGTCGGCTACTTCGATCGCAAGGTCACCTTGCGCTTTGCCGATGGGATGATGGGCGAGGTGCAGCTCTGGCCGACCATCATGCTGGTCGCGAAGCAGACGAAGGGTCACGCACTCTACGAGCGGGCCCGGACGTTGCCGCCAGGGCCGGCGAAAGAAGAAGCGAACCGGGAGATGAGCAGCTTCTACCACGGCCTCGATGTGCCGAGGGCCTGGAAGGACGAGCTGGGCAGGTTCGGGAGCTGAGGCCAGCGTTCCTCGAACGCTTGCCTGCTCATGACGGCGGCGTTGTAGCCGACCTCGGACGAATCGATCTCGTGCCATTTGCCATCGACGAACCACCAGGCCTCACCGTGGGTGTAGAGCGTGGGGTTGCCGTCGAGGCTCGCGTAAACGATGTCAGCCATGCACCTAGTATTTATTCGCGCCAGGGTGGCGCGTCAAGGCGCAAGCCCAGGAGGCAACGATGCCGATCCCGAAGCCAGGCGGTGGCGAATCCGAAAGCGACTACGTCAGCCGGTGCATGGAGAAGCTCGCCGACGATTTCCCCGATCAAGAACAGCGGGCGGCCGTTTGCTACCGCACATACCGAGAGGCTAACGCCATGCCGAACATCACTGCCCAGGAAGAGGACGACGAGGACGAGCGCCGCCGTCGCGCCCGCGCCCGCAAGGAGGACGATGACGAAGGCGACGACAACGACGATGATGATGATGACGAAGAGGAAGGCGACGACGAGGAGCGCGAAGATCGGCGCCCGCGGCGTCGCGGCGGCGAGCGCGAGAGCCAGGCCGGCAACGGCTACAGCGCCCGTGCGCCGCGGCCCTGGTTCCAGATGAAGGCCAAGGACGACAAGTCGACCGCGGAGGTGCTCATCTACGATGAGATCGGCCCCGGGATGTTCGGCGGTGGTCTGTCCGCCAAGGACTTCCACAAGGAGCTGCAGGGGCTGGGCAAGGTCAAGGAGATCATGCTGCGGATCAATTCGCCGGGCGGCAACGTCTTCGACGGCCTTGCGATCTACAACATGCTCAAGGCTCATCCGGCGCGCATCACCGCCAAGGTCGATGGTGTGGCGGCGTCGGCGGCGTCGCTGGTCGCCATGGCGGCCGACAAGATCACCATGCCGAAGAACGGGTTCCTGATGCTGCACAAGCCTCAGGCGATGGTCATGGGCGATGTCGACGACATGCGGGCGATGGCCGACGATCTCGAACGCATGACCAAAGTTTTCGCCCAGTGCTATTCGGCACGCTCGAACGGCAAGAAGACGGCCAAAGAGATGACGGTGCTCATGGCCGAGTCGCGGTTGATGGATGCGACCGAGGCGATGGCGTTCGGGCTCACCGACGAGGTCGCGGACCCGGTGAAGATGACGGCGTGCTTCGACATCCGCAAGCTGCCGACGAGGGCCGCCCAGGCGCGCATCCAGGCCGAGTTCACTGTGGCGACCGGCTGGGGCATCCCGAAGGACGACGACGAGGATGAGGACGAGAACGTGATCGAGACCGGCTCGGTCGATCCGTTCGACGACACGGCGTTGCTTCCGGTCGATGAGAACGGCCTGATGGTGCCGCCGGCCAAGGGCGGCAAGAGCGTCGAGGAGTCGTACGAGAGTGGGCTTTCGACCCCGCCGTTCAACGATCTCGGCAGCGAGCCCGAGGATTTGGACACCGAGTCATCGTCGCTCGACCTTCCGAGGAAGGGCGGCAAGGGAAAGAGGAGCGCGAAGATGAAGGCGCAGGATGACGATCTCTTCGGCACGGGCTCACCGGGCGATGCCGGCAAGGCGACCAAAAAGGTGGCGCCGAAGGAGTACGACGACGAGGAAGAGGACGAGGAGTCCGAGCTGTTCGGCGAGGGCGCGGTGAGCACCGAGCGGGCGAGCAAGGCCTCGCGCAAAGCGGTCGAGGCGCTCCGCGTTGCCGCTGGCGTTCGGCCCTATGGTCGCAAAGAGATGAAGGAGACGATGGAGCTGTGCGCGCTCGCTGGCGTATCGGCCAAGGTCGCGCACGAGTTCATCGCACAGAAAACGCCGGTCGCCCAGGTGCGGCGCGAGCTGATGGACCGGCGTGTGCTCCGCGACGCCGAGACCCAAATCCTTGGCCGTCAGCCGGCCTACGACGCCGCGCGCAGCGAAAAGGAATCACAGAACTCTTGGCAGAAAGCGATCAACGAGGTGAACGCAAGAGTCGTGATGCCCGAGGTGGGGAAAACAATGATCGATCGTTCAAACTGAGAATGGAGAGACATCATGGTAACCTTTACCGAACCTCGGCATCCTGGTGAATTCGTGCTCTGGGAGCAGGGCGGTCATCTGAGCCGAGACAATATCGTCATCGCGTCCGGTCAAGGAGTCGTCAAAGCCGGAACGGTGCTTGGCAAGGTGACGGCGAGCGGCAAATACCTCATTTCCGCTCCTGCCGCGGCTGATGGATCGCAAACGCCGGCAGCACTCAACCTTTACCAGGTTGATGCGACCAGCGCTGATCAGCCGGTCTCGGCGATCACGCGTGAAGCGGAAATCAACGGGCCGACGATCACCTACCATTCGACCATCAACACCGGTCCGTTGGTCGTGGCAGCAAACGCATCGCTGGCGGCGGCCCACATCATCGTGCGGTCGCGCACGACACCGTAGCGATCAGCCGCATATACGAGCCGCAAGGCCGCGCGGGAGCGCGGCTTTTTTGTTGTCCCGAAGCCCGCCGCGACGGCGCGCATCCCTCGATGGAGTGATTCGAAATGTTACTCGACATCTTCAACAACAACGCGTTCGGGGTGATTGCTCTCACCGACGCGGTGAACAAGCTCCGCTTTGTCCCAGGACTGCTGGGCAAGATGGGGCTCTTTACGGAAACCTCGATCTCCGTGACGACCGCGACGATCGAAGATCGCCAGGGCGTCCTGGCGCTGGTGCCACCGACACCACGCGGTGGGCCCGGTCTTGCGATCGACAAGTTCAAGCGTCACCTGTTCGCGATCCCGGTGCCGCACTTCGAGATCAACGACTCGGTGATGGCCGAGGAGGTGCAGAACCTCCGGCCGTTCGGTGAATCGACCGGTCTCATGTCGGTGCAGACGATGCTCTCGCAACGGCTGCAGCAGCATTCGCAATCGGTGGAAGCCACGCTCGAATACTCGCGGGTCGGCGCGGTCAAGGGCGTCATCACCTACGCGGACGGAACGACCCTCGATCTGTTTGCGACGTTCGGCGTCTCGCAACTCCCCGCGGTGCTGTTCGACCTCAGCAACGCCACGCCGGTCGCGGGTATCGTGCGTCAGAAATGTGCGGGGGCGATCCGCAGCATCGCGACCCAGCTCGACGGCGTGCCGTTCTCGGGCGTGTACGCGATCTGTGGCGATCAGTTCTTCGACAACCTGATTGCCAACGTCGAAGTCCGCGCCTCGTTCCTCAATCAAATCCAGGCCGCGGAACTGCGGACGGGATACGTGCATGGCGGCATGTCCTACGGTCGCTTCGAGTTCGGCGGCATCGTGTGGGAGAACTATCGTGGTTCGGTCGGCGGCCAACTCTTCGTCGATACCGACAAGTGCCACATCATGCCGCTGGTGCCAGGGCTATTCCGCACCGTATACGCACCGGCGGATTACATCGAGACCGTGAACACGCTCGGGCAGCGCATGTATGCCAAGCAGTTCCCGATGCCCAACGGCAAGGGCATCCATCTCGATACGCAGACCAACGGGCTTTGCTACTGCACGCGCCCGAACGTGCTGCTGGTTGGCCATATGGGCGCAACCTAATCGGTGGCGCAATGACCATCGATTTCAACGCAACCGTACTCCAGGCGGCACAGGATGCTTTCGGCCGCCCGGTCTCGATCTTCCCCATTAGATCGCAACCGGGCATGCCGCCTTATACGGTGCGCGGAATCTTTTCGAGTGATCCGCTTACGGTGGCGACGGAGGGCGGTGGTGCGTTCTCCGACCAGTACACCACGCTCGACATCCGCGACAGCGAGCTGACGGTTCTACCGACGACGTACGATCAGGTCACGATCGGCGTCGTGCAGGAGATCACGTCGGGCCTCGGGCAATTCGAGATCGAGGACACACGACATGACGGCCAAGGCGCCACGCAGCTCGTGCTCAAGCGGATCAAGGTGGCGGCGCCATGAATGCCGTGACCATCAGCGACACGACCAATAGCTATACGCTGCTGATCCGTGACGGGATACTTGCACGGCTCAAGAAGCTCGGCTTCTTCGTGCCGTTCAAGACCTTTCGCCGCAGTCCGATGCATGTCGTCCAGGATGACGAGCTGCCATACGCGGCAGTTTATCTGCTGCCCGAAATACTTGAGCCGTGGGGCGACGCCAATGCCGGCGAGCCGCGCTTTACCCACAGTGCGCAGTTCGGTTTCTCCGTCATCATCCTCAACAATGACGACGACACGCAAGAGAACCAGCTCGACACGGCGCACTGGGCGATCATGAGCCTGCTCACCGATGCATCTCTGGTGGGGATGGAGGCAAACTGCTCGCCCTACCCGACGAGCGAGCCGATCAGGATCGAGGGCGTGACGCGCATTGCGCGCCAGCACATCTACGGCACCATCGGCAAGAGCGAGACGCCGGTGGCTGAGCTGCGCATGCAGATGACGGTCACGTTCCACAGCGTCTGGCCGCCGGTTGAAAAGGACGACCTCAAGGTCATCCACGTTACGACGGCGTTCCCCATCGACGGCGACACCGCATCGACGGTGCAGGTGCAGTCGGAATACGACATCCCGCAGAACTGAGGTTCCCCATGTTCATCCATCCGAAGTTCAAAGGCGCGCCACCCGCGCCGCCGATGAAAATGATCCGCGTGTGGGCCTCGACCGAGGTGCTGCGCAAGCGCGTGTTTCACCCGAGCGGAATCCGCTTCCAGGCCGACATCAATCAGTCGGTTGCCTGGCCCGAGGATCAATTCACGCTGCGCCGGATCGCGGACGGTACCGTGCTCACCCATCCGCCCGGAGAGGCCTCGCAATCGAGCGAGGAGGCTCAGACAGAGCCCGATCCAATGCCCGGGGACTTACCCAAGCCCGTCGCGCCAACCGCGCGTGGCGGGCCGGGCACACCGGCTGAGAAGCCCGAGAAACCAAAATCCCGGAAGTGAAACGGTTCCTGGGCAGGACCGCTCGGCCCGCGGTGACGCGCGTCATTCCGTTCATGGAGCCCCCCTAAAGGAGAAAAGCTATGCCGATTAGCTTTGATAACATACCGGCGTCGTGGAAATTGCCGCTCTACTGGGTCGAGGCGGACCCTTCATTCGCTGGCTTACCTATCGTGAAAGACCCCGCCCTTATCATCGGCACTATGTCGGCGACGGGGAGCGGTCCGCCCGATGTGCCGACGCCGATCGGCAGTCTTGCGCATGCGCGCGACCTTTACGGACAGGGTTCGCAGCTCGCCGGGATGATGGAGGCGTTCTTCAACAACAACTTTGCCCAGGAGACGTGGGCGGTTGGCGTGGCGGAACCTTCAGCCGGCACGGCAGCGACCGGTACGATCACGGTGACCGGGCCCGCCACCGACGCGGGCAGCGTGTTCTTCTATATTGCCGGCCATCCGGTGCAGGTCGGTATCAGCGTCGGCGACACCGCTGACGCCATTGCCACCAACATCGCGGCAGCGATCACGGCCGATCCTGACTTGCCGGTTACCGCGGCGGCCACGACCAACGTCGTCACGGTCACCTGTCGATGGAAGGGGGCCACCGGTACCGACATTGATCTGCGCGACAGCTACTACGGTGCGCTGGGCGGCGAGACCATTCCGTCTGGCGTGAGCTTCGCCTATCCGGCCGCCAACAAGCTCACCGGCGGCGCTGGTATTCCGACGTTCACCACCATGATCACCAACCTGGGCGAACAGGAGTTCGATTACATCGCGTTCCCGTTCACCGACTCCAACAGCTTGCTGGCGATGGAGACCGAGATGGGGTTCGGCGACCTCGGTCGCTGGGGCTGGATGCGCCAGCTCTATGGCCAGCTCGTCTCGGCGAAGCGGGATACCTTCCCCAACCTGATCACCTGGGGTGCGACACGTAACGCACCGACGACCTCGGTGTGGGCGATCGAGCCCGATGCACCGTCACCGGTGTGGGAATGGACGGCAGCGATCAACGCGAAGGCCGCGCGTGCCCTGTCCAACGATCCGGCGCGCCCGCTCCAGACGCTACAGCTCACCGGCATTCTGCCAGCCAAGCTGCACCAGCGCTTCAATCTCAATGAGCTGAACACGTTCGCCGGCAATGGCCTCGCGACGCAGAAAACCCTGGCCGACAATATCCCGCAAATCGCGCGGGATACCACGACGTACCAGTACAATCTCTATGGCCAGTCGGACGACGCCTACGAGCTGATGACGACGCTCGCCACACTGGCCAAGCTGTTTCGCAATCAAAGGCACGCCATAACCTCGAAATTCCCGCGCCACAAACTTGCGAACGACGGGACTCGCTTTGGCGTTGGCCAAAAAATCGTGACGCCGAAGATCATCAAAGCCGAGCTGATCGCGGAATACCGCGAGGACGAGTTCAACGGCCTGGTCGAGAACGCGGCGGCCTTCGCAGCTAACCTGGTCGTGGAAAGGGACCCAAATAACCCCAATAGAGTAAACGTACTATATCCGCCAGATTTGGTGAACCAATTGAGAATTTTCGCAGTCTTAGCCCAGTTCCGCCTCCAGTTCGACCGTGGTGTTGACACAGTAATAGCTGCGTGAGTCTTGAGCGGTGCTGCAAGGCGTGCCAAAAGAGCTTTCCTCTCACGCCTGAATACTTCCAGCCTCATCGGCGCACCTGTAACCAATGCATCTATGCCGCTCGCAATCGGCGCCGTGCAGAGGACCCGGAGTTTCGTGAAAGGCTGAACGCAAGCTGTCTGCGCAGCTATTACCGACATCGTGAAAAGCGGATCGCGGAGGTGATGGAGCGGGAGAGGGCTATTCTCTCGACCAAGAAAGGTCGCGCGCGGCTGCGAGCCCGACAGCGAGCTGCTTACATAGTTCGAATTCAGGACCCAGCTCAACGCGAGAAGAAACGGCAAACCGATCGCCGTGCCGAGGCAAAGCGGTCTGCCGATCCGCAGATGCGGACAAAGCGCGCCGCAGTAAGACGGCAGAGCAATGCAGCGGACCCGGCGGCGCACAGGCGCTCCTCACTGGAATGGCAGAGGAATAATCCCGACAAGGCGCGGGCCATTCGCCAACGGCGACGTGCTCGCGACAATGATGCGCCAGGCACCTTCTCGGGCGAAGACTTTGCCTGGATCGTACGGCACCAGAAGGGTCGGTGTTTCTGGTGCGGAAGCAAGCTGAACGGCAAGCCTAATGCTGATCACCTGGTACCTTTGGCCAGAGGTGGAACCAATTGGCCAGAGAACATCGTCGCATCATGCGCCACCTGCAATCACTGCAAGGGAGCGAAGATGCCCGAGGAGTTCATGTTCTACTTGAAGATGGAGGGCTAAATGGCTCAACGGATTGCAGGAATCGCGTTTTTGAAGGTCGATGGAGACCAGTTCCCGTTACGCGGGAACTTCACCGTCTCACCATCCCCAGTAGAGCGGGCGATGATAGCCGGGCAGGACGGAGTGCATGGGTATTCTGAGCTTCCGAGGGTACCTTACATCGAAGGTGATGTAAGCTTAGACCCGGCTTTGAGCACTACTAACACCGAGCTAATCGTCAATGCGACGGTTACCGCGGAGTTAGCCAATGGCAAGGTATACGTGCTGCGCCAGGCGGCATGTAAGGCGGCGTTTGACCTCAACGCGCATGACGGCCTCGTGCGTGTGCGGTTCGAGGGTATCTCGTGCGACGAGGTGGGATAAACTGATTTCGATGGAGGGAAACAATGGCAGAAAAAGAAACGGATGGAGCCGAGATCAACGGCGCGGCGGGACCGCTTTCACTGGTGGTCAAACTGCGGCATCCGATCAAGGCGCACGGTGAGGAGCTGCAGGAGTTGAAGCTGCGCGAGCCGACGGCGGAGGACTTGGAGAAGATCGGCAACCCGGTGATCACCAAGCCGTTCCATGACGGCGAGCCCGAGATCACGTTCGACGAGCAGAAGCTCACGATCATGCTCTCGACCCTGGCGGCGATCCCGCCGAGTTCGGTGAAGCAGCTCCATCTCAAGGATCGCGGCAAGGCGGGGTGGCTGCTTGCGGCCAATTTTTTTATGCCGGATTTGTGGAGCAGTTGACGCTCGACTGTTACCGGCTGGCGAAGTTCTACGGGCTCGACCCCGATATGTTCCTGGCGCAGCCGCTGTCGAAGATTCGGCGGCATATGTACTGGACGACCAAGCTGGTAGAGCGGATGCAGGCTGAACAGCAGGACGCTGAGCATGGCTGATTCTGATGCCCTTCGCATGACGGCCTCGACGGTCGATAAATCGTCGTCCGTCTGGAAAGCCATCGCGAAGGAAATTCAGCAGGTCGCCAATGCTGGCCGTATGGCTCAGAGTGCGATTGCCGGCTTTACCGGCGGTCTCGCGAGCGGCGCCGTTCAGCAGCTCTCCAGGGATTTCAACAATCTCACCGCGGCGATCAAGAATCTCGGCACCGCGGCGGTCGAGATGAAGTTCCTGATGGATGAGACCAGGCTCTCCCAGCAGGAGGTGCTGCGCTTCACGTACGCGGGCGAGCGGCTCGGGCTGACGGCGGGTCAGTCCGAATCCGCGTTGCGAAGCCTCACCGGCCGCATCATCGATCTGCGCAAGCTGGGTCTGAGCGAGACCTATACCGAATTGCTCAAGTACCAGGGCGGCCCCGAGCTGGCCGAGATACTGCGCAAGAAGGCGCAGGCGGGCGATTACGCGGGCGCGATCAGGACGGTGATCGACCGGATGCGCAACGCGCGCGGTGGCGCGGATGCGCGCCGGGAGATCGCGCGCATATTCGGCATTCCCGAGCGCCTGGCCGACATGAATCTCGATAAGCTGCCGCAGATCATCGAGCGGAACATCAGGGAAGGCGAGGAATTCCACAAAAAGCTGGTTGACCTCGACTGGACGCTCGGCAACGTCGGGACGACGCTCGGCAATACCGTGATGCCGGTGCTCGGTGAGCTGGCCAAGCAGTTCGACGAGTATCTCAAAAGCCCGATGATGAAGGGCGTCGTCGAAGACGTGGTGCGCAACCTGGGCGCTGCGATCAGGGCATTCCCGTGGAAGGACTTCGGTCGTGGTCTCGTCGCGGTCGGCGAGGGTTTTATTTCCATGGGCAAGGGTGCGTTTGAAGCGCTCAAAGTCGTGGCCAGGATTCCGCCAGACCTTCGTGCTGCGCTGATTGGCAGCGCTGCTGGCGCTTATGTGGGCGGTCGAATAGCAGGTCCCCGAGGTGCCTTGATCGGCGGTGCTGTTGGTGGTGCGGCGGGATTGATTACGGGCTCGCTTTCACGCTCCAGGGACATAAAGTTTTTGCTCGATCACGCCGAGCTATCGAAGAAGCATGCGCAGGAAGAACTGCAGGTGCTCAAGGAACAACTGACGAAAAGCCAGCGGGGCACGGAGCGCTACCGGCAGACCAACCGACACATCGAGGATACGACGCGACAGCTCGACAAGCTGTCGAAGACGATCGAGGAGCTGAAGAAGCAACAGCAGCAAGGGGGCGTGTCGCCGATCAGCTACGGGTTTGGCGCTGGTCGTGGTGGTGGCATCGGTGGTGGCATCGGTGCTGGTCGCGGCTATGGCGGCGGTATTACCGGCGGCGGCCAGGGCTATCGCGGCGGTGGTCGCGTCGGTCGCGATGGCGGTGGTGGCCAAGGTGGGCCTGCTGGAACGCCGAGACCAGAGGGGTTCGGCAAGGGTGGTCCGGTCTATGAGCCGGTCACCGGCACGGGCCTCGGCGGCGGCGTTGGCGGTACCAGCGCATCGATGGGTGCTGGGCGCCATCAGGGCGACGACATCATGGCGCCGCACGGCTCTCCGGTCTATGCGGCCAAAGACGGTGTGATCGATCACATCGGTCGAGATAATCAAGGTGGCACCGTCATCGTCGTTCGCCACAGCGATGGCTCGTATTCCCGTTACATGCACATGAGCAAGGTCGGGGTGAAACCCGGCGATCCGGTCACCGGCGGGCAGGAGATCGGGAAGAGTGGAACCGCGAATGGCGTGCCGCATCTGCACTTCGAAATGTGGAACGGGCGGCCGAATGCGAGGGGGTCGCGGGTACTCAGCCCACGCGAAATTTATGGCTGGGGCAAGGGCAACATGCCGCAAGGCGGGCGAGAGGTCGGTGGTCAGCAATCAAAGCAACCATCGCCGCCGTCGCAAGGTTCGCAAGGTCCGTTCCCGACGACCGGGACCATCAGCGGCACGGCCTCGACCTACGATCCGACCGCGGAATATCCGTCAGCCGATTCCGGTGGCCGTCGCACAGCTTCGGGTGAGATGTATGACCCGGACGATTATACCGCGGCGATTCAAACAGACTTGCGCGGGCAATTCGGCGGCGTCGGTTACGGCAAGAATTATCGGCCTGCATACGCGCTCGTCGAATCGCCTGATGGCAAAAGGGCGATCGTCCGCATCAACGATGTCGGCCCGCTGAAACCGGGACGCATCATCGATCTCAATAAGAAGTCGATGGAGTATTTCGATCCTGGTGGGAAGAAAGGCCTGATTCCGGGCATCAAGGTCACGCCGCTTCCTGGGACCGATTACAAAGTTGGGCCGGTGTCGGAAAAGACGGGTACGGCCTCGCCCACTGCTACGGCAACGTCTGTATCGTATCGAGATTCTCTACTCGCCGACGAAAGCATTGGCATGAATAGGCTTCGTGATCCATTTGGACTGAAGGGCCGTGCTCTTGCTAAAGCTGATGCCGAGGGTCGTCAACGTGAGGCGACCCGACGGATGTATAACTGGGGAATGCCAGAATGGGATGTTCGAAATGCCACTGTGTGGAGAGGTGGAAATGTTGTCCCAATGGAAGAGATCGGCAGATTAAAGTCGCACCCGGAAACTGATGAAGCGTTGATAAGGCGACTAGGAATAGAAAGGGGGATGTCCAAGGGGTTCGCTCCTGGTGATCCAGATGCCGAATACGGTCCTGGCGGCACACGAATTAACCTCGATCGTGCGCTTGGCCGGGAATCAGCATCTCCTGATCCGTCTGCCAGGCTCAAGGTCAATGTCGATGCGCCGCGCGGTACGACCGTAGACGCGAGCGGTGATGGCATCTTCAACGAAACCGAAACCTCGCGCACGCTGCGAGGGTTTGACGCTCCGGTGCCCTGATCGATGGCAACGCAAACCCACGAAGTCAAAATCCCCGTCACGACGGTTGATAAATCGTCGGCGGTTCTGCAGACCATCACCAAGGAGATAAAACAAGCGGCCGAGGCTGGACGCGTTCTGCAGAGCGTGATTGGCGGGTTCATCGGTGGGTTCGCCGCGGGTGCCGTCCGTGGGCTGAAGGACGAGATCGACAAGCTTGCCCATTCGATCGTTCAGCTCGGCGATGCTGCGGTCGAGATGAAGTATCTCGGCGAGGAGACGCGACTCTCGCAAGAGCAAATCGCCAAGTTTCAGTACGGGATGGATTACCTCGGCATAAGTGCCGGGGAATCGCAGCAGGTACTCACCGGGTTAACCGGCAAGCTGATCGACCTGCGCAAGCTGGGTTTGAGCCCGGTCTACAACGAGCTGATGCGGTTTCAGGGCGGCCCCGAACTCGCGGAGACCCTGCGCAGGCAAGCTCAGTCTGGCAACATCGAAGGTGCAATTCGCACGCTGGTCGATCGCATGAAGAACGCGCGCGGCGGCGCCGATGCTCGGCGTGAGCTGGCGCGGATATTCGGTATTCCCGAGCGGCTCGCCGACCTCAGCATCGACAAGCTGCCGGCGATCATTTTGCAGAACATCAAGGCCGGCGAGGAATTCCACCGAAAGTGGGTCGATCTGCGGTGGACGCTGGGCAACATGGGCACGATGATCGGCAACCAACTGATGCCCGTGTTCAAGGAGCTGGCCGAACAGCTCAACGACTTCTTGAGCAAAAAGGAAACTCAGGACGCGATCAAAGACGCGATCTATGACATCGGGAAGTATCTCAGCGAGGTGCATTGGCACGAACTTGGCGACGACATTAAAGGGGTCGGCGAATCATTCCTTAGTTTTGGGAAAAACCTAAAGGAGGTTTTCGATTGGATTTCGTCAATACCACCTGAACTCCGCAATATGGTCATCGGAGCGTTTATCGGCGGTCCGTTCGGTGCCGGTGCGGGGTTGGGTCTTGGCCTCGCTGAACGGTTCAAGCTCCTTCCCGGGCAAGAGAAGGAACGCGCCGAGGCGATCGAGCCGCAGTATCGCAAGCAATGGGAGCAGCAGCATGATGCGATACGCGCCGAGCAGCAGCGACAGGAAGCGATCCGCGAGGGCTTGAGCAAGGCGCAGCAGGGTACGCAGGCCTACGAGAATTTGTTCAAGCAGCTCGAAGAATCGAACAAACGACTTGCCGATATGGCCGAGGCCTTAAGGAAGCTCGAAGAGGATTTGCATCCATCGCCGATGGGTTTCGAGGGCCTACCGCCCTTTAGCAACGAGGGGCGTGTCATCCCGGCAGCGTTCCATCCTGGCGCTACTGGCGGGTTTGGGCAGGGCGGTCCATCGGTTGGTCAGGCGCCAGGAGGTCCGCCCGGTCCGACCGGCGGTCCGTCCACCGGTACCGGTCCGGGCCCCACTGGAGCGCCTTCAGGTGGCCCTACGGGCGGCCAGGGCTCGATTGCCCCGAGCGGTGCTCCTCCCGCCGGCCTGCCGAACCTGGGCAGCTCCCAGCGCGTGCGCGAGCTGCAGGGACGCGAGGCGGACATCAGAAAGGGAGCGATCTCGCCGACACTCCGCGCGCAATTGGACTTCGCCGCGCAGGAGACCGGTCTGGAGGCGCATGTCACGTCGGGCGGTCAACCAGCGCATGGCATCTATGGCCGCGAACGTACCGGATCGCATCGCCACGATCTCGGCGGTGCCGGTGATTTGCGGCTATGGGACCCGGTGGCAAAGCGCTACCTCGACATGCGCAATCCCCAAGATGCGGCGCGCATGGAAGAGTTCGTTGCGCGATCCGTTCAAGCTGGTGCGACCGGCGTCGGTGCTGGGCTTGGCTACATGAAAGCGCGCACGATGCACATCGGTGGTGGCCCTGGCCCGGAAGGATTTTGGGGCGGGGCTCCCTGGATCGGCCGCGCGTATCGTCGCGGCGTTGCGATGCGCAACCAGTTTGCCGCCGATCGCGCCGCGCTCGATCGCATGAACGGGGCTCGCGCGTTCGGTCCGACGAACATGCTCGGCAACGCGATGGTCAATGTGAAGGTGCGCTCGTGGGATGAGGCGACGCCATCACAGCAATCGTTCAGGGAAATCAGGATGGAGAAAACGCCGCAAATGGCGAACTCCGGGGCTGACGGCGGCGGCTGGAACAATTGGTCCTACGAGTAACCCATGGACATCCGCGATCCTCGGCTCTTGCGCCTCAATCCGTGGCGCGAACGGTTGATGCTCGGATGGTCGTTCCGTGGCGTACCTTTTTGGGTGGAACAACAGGCGCGGCAGTCCGGTCGCCGCAATGTCGAGCACGAATATCCAAAGCGAAACATTCCTTACGCGGAGGACATGGGTCGCCATGCGGTGCGCTATACTATTCAAGGATTTCTGATCGGTCCGAATTACCTGGCAGAGAAGTCGAACCTTCTTAACGCGCTTGAGGCCGACGACGCCGGCATATTGGTCGATCCAATGGTCGGATCGATGCTGGTGATGTGTGAGAGATACTCGGTCACCGAAACTCGTGAGCGCGGCGGCTATTGCGTGTTCGAGATGGCATTCGCCGAGGCCGGCGTGCCGGGCAACAGTCCACCCACGCTGTTGTTGTCCACCCGCAATGAGGTGAATACAAACGCTGACAATGCGGCTGGTGCCGCAAGTCGAAACCTCGACCAGGAACTAGTCTCGACGTAAAGGGGAAGCTGATGGCCGGAAAATGCAATGTGTTCGTCCTCAACAACGGGCTCACCGCGCTCCACAACAATGCGAGCCACATCTACATCTGCTCCGCGGAGCCGACGAATTTTGCCGATGCAACGGTGAACTTCGCGCTCGGCAATTATAACTTCGGCCCCGGGCTCGCCGTCAGCACGCCGGTGAACGCGGTGCCGAACGGATCGAAAGTGACGACGACTGCGGTGACGGCGGGCTCGGTGACGGGCACCGGCACGGCATCGCGATGGGCGATCGTGGACGTGCCGAACTCGATGCTGCTCGTGGACAACGACCTCGCGGCCTCGCAAGCGGTGACCGCCGGCAACGTCTGGAGCTTGCCAGCCTTCGATTTCAGGATTCCGGGGTCGTAAGCCGATGGCTGCGAAGTTGCTCAAGCATCGGTTCGTCTCGGCGATCTCGGACGGCACCGACACCACGTTGGTGCGACCAACGAACTGGAACGACGACCATAATCTATGGCTCGGCGGTCGTACGGTAGCGGGCACGTCGGACACGCTTGCCGACGCCGATCACCTATCGCTGGTGAAGTACAACAACGCGGGGGCGATTGCCGTCACGTTGCCGGCGCCGACCGTATCCACGTTTCTTACAGGCTGGGTGTGTTTCATCCGCGATGTCGGGCTCGGCACGGTCACGATCACGCCGAGCGGTGGCGCGACCATCAACGGCGGGGCCTCGATCCAGGTGGCCTCGACGCAGGGTGCGATCATCTTCTCCGATGGCACCAATTATGATGCGATCATCACCGGCCCCGCGCCGCTTTTCTCACCGGCTTTTACCGGCGTGCCGACCGCGCCGACCGCCGCGCTCGCCGACAACTCGACGACTCTGGCGACGACCGCCTTCGTCAAGGGGCAGGCCTACGCGCCGCTCGCCTCGCCTGCATTCACCGGCACACCAACCGCGCCGACCGCTACGGTCGGGGATAGTTCGACCACGCTGGCGACGACCGCTTTCGTGCAGGGTGCGGCCGGTGGCGCGAGCATCCGCTACGACATCTCGCAATCGCTAACCTCGGCGCAGCAAGGGCTGGCCTCGCGCAACATCGGCGCATCGTCGGCCTATCTGATCAACGGCAAGATCGTTGAGACGCACGCCTCGAATGCCGCCACCTTCTTTCTCAAAACCTTGGCCGGGTCCGATCCGTCCGCGAGCGACCCGGTGCAGGTGTGGTTGCCGGATGGCTCGATCTTCACCATCACGGCGGCGCTATCGATTGTCCTGGCATCCGGCTCGACTTTCGCCCTCGCCAACGCGATAGCGTTTCGCCTTTGGTTCGTCATCATCAACGACGGCGGAACGGCGCGGTTGGGAGTGCGGAATAGCGCATTTTGTTCGACCACCGCACCTTGGAACTACAATTTTTTTGCGCCCAAGCCCTTTGGTGTTATCAGTTCATCAAATGCGGCCATGACGAACTATGGCACAACCTATACCAATACGGTGAATGTTTCCGACAAGCCTTACCGCGTCATTGCCTTTGCTGATTACGACAGCGGATTGGCGACCTCGGGCAATTACAATGTCAGCCCGACGCGCATCGTGCTGGTATCTGGCGATACCCCGCAGTCGGGCGCGGTTGTGTCGGAATGGATTTACGAAACGAATGTACAGACAACAGCGGCGAGCACCACGGCGGTCCAGAGTTCAATCGCCAACACGATTGCTCCGTGGGGATTGTGTAACTATTTGGATGTTTCCGCGACCTTCGATGTATACTGTGTGGATTCAGCAGTTTTCTGTTCCGGCCAATTCCGACGCGGTGGAACTAGTATCGGTTTAAGTGGGCAGTGGGGTGGAATATCGAGCAGCGGCGGCAGCGTTGTCGGCGGCGGAATGTTCGGCGGATCGCTTCACACAGTCCTCCGAGTCCCCACTCTATCCGCACAGGTTTATGCGGTATTCTTTGGTAACACGACTGGCAGTGCCACGGTCTATCTCCCGGTGACCGAGGGGTGCCTCGTGGTCAGGGAAATCATGGGGTAGCGCCGTGAACATCGGACCAACCTTCCCCGACGATCTGAGAGAGGCCGGTCTTATCGGTTTGCCGTTTTCGTGGACGCCGGATGGATTGTACGACACGAGCCAACTGACGCCCGAGCAGCTCGGTGCCGTCAACGCCGTGCTCGCCGCGCATGATCCGACCGCGAAGCCAATTCCGATAGGCCTCACGCAGCGCCAGTTCCATCAGGAGCTTGCCGTGCGCGGCCTGATCACCGAGCAGGAAGCGCTCGACGCCGTGAAGATCGGGACGGTTCCGGCCGAGATACAGGCCTTCATCGATACGCTCCCGACCGAGGAGCAGTTCGCCGCCAAGATGAAATTTGCCGCCGAGCCCACGGTCAGCCGGTATGACTCTGTGATCGAGCAGTTCGGCAAGTACCAGGGCTGGACGACCGCGGAGCTGAACGACTTCTGGCGCTCTGCCGCTGCCCTCTGAGCCGAGGGACTGATCGGTGGCTTACCCTCCCGCATTTCAACAGAATGCGTTCAAGCAAGACGCATTCCAAGCGGGGGCGATGTTCACCACATCGCCGTACTCGCTTGGCTCTCCGGTTTTTGCCACACCCGCGTTAATCCTTCATCTTACGGCTAATAGCTATTCGCTCGGCTCGCCGGTGTTTGCGACGCCGGTATTGACGACGCTTCAACTCGTCCTTCACGCCAATGCCTATACGCTCGGCTCGCCGGTTTTTGCGCTTCCGATCCTGCAGCAATCGCAGTTCAGCCCGGCGAACTCCTACACGCTGTCGTCACCGGTTTTCTCGACGCCATCGATTGCGCAGAACCATACGACTAACACCAATGCCTTTGACATCATGCCGCTCGGTTTTGCGGCGCCGGTGCTCGATCAGCAGTATGTTTTCACAGCTACCCAATACGACCTATCGTCGCCGATTTTCGCGTTCCCCTCGCCGCTTGGTCTCGTCGATTGGTGGCTTACGATTGGGCCGTATTCGCTCGGCTCGCTCCTGTTCGCACGCCCGCGCTTGCAGGAGCACGTGTTGCCGGGCCCGCCGCCGTTCTTTCTGGAGACCATCAGCGAGGCGACGGCGATCCTCAACGGCATGCTCGCCGATCTGCTCGGCAGCGTGCCATCTTCGGCCGGCGCGACCAGTGCCGATCTCCGTCAGCGGGTGGGCGCGTTGCTCGCTACCGCCGACACCGCAATCCGCACCGGCACGTTGTCAACGCCGCTGTGGGGATGCTTTGAGGCAGCTCGTAAGGCCGGCGCGACCCTCGATGGAATGGATAAGGTGCGGCAGAATTTGCTCGCGCAAAATCCGCAAAGCAATCCCGCGATTGCGGTTGTCAATGCGGGTGTCACATTTGCGCTGGCCGAGGACGCGAAGATCATCGTGACCCTGACGTTCGTTTCGCGCCAGGATGTGGATACGATGATGACGCGCATGCAGTTGGCGTTCGAGCCGGCGATCGAGACCGCGGCCGACAGTCTCGATAGTGCCAGTTACCAGACGATCCTCGCGCTCTACGGGTCGATAACCAATTGGCTGGCGACCACGCAGTTGCCGCTGCCGCGGATGATCAACCTGACCATGGGTGGGCCCAGCCCGGCTCTCTGGCTTGCCAATCGCATCTATGGCGACGGGTCGCGCTACGATGAGCTGATCGCTGAGAACAACGTGGTGCATCCTGCGTTCATGCGGCGTGAAGTGCGCGCCCTGAGTGCCTGATCATGGCGTTCAAACCGCAAGAGATCGCGGAGCTGTTTGTCGGTGGTGATGTCTACCGCGATTGGGAAAGTGTGCTCGTCAAGCATCAGTATGGTGCGACCTTCGCCTGGTTTCGGTTCACCTGCAGCGAGGGGGTACCGCTCGCGAAGAACTTTGCCAAGCTTCGCATCCGGCCCGGCGACGATGTTAGTATCCAGCTTGCGGGTATTCCGGCGATCATCAACGGCAAAGTCTATTCCCGGCAGGTGAGCTATAGTGCGCGGCACCACCACATCGAAATCCAGGGCGTATCGTTTTCTCACGTGTTGAACCAAGGCTCCGTTGTCAACAAAACAGGTGAGTGGAAAAACGCCACCTGGGAACAGATCGCGCGTGCCGTGATGGCACCGTTTGGCGTTCCGCTCCGTATAGTAGGAGGTTTGCCTGGTGGTTTGTTCAAACGTATCCATGTCCAACCGGGAGAGAACGCGGCTGAGCTGATCGAAAGATTGGCCAGGGTAAAGGGTATTGTTCTCGGCAGTGATGGGTCCCGCGACTTGATCGCGACCTCGGGCTTGACGGCTATCGGCATGGATCAGGTCGTCGAAGGCCAGAACATCCTGGAGGCTCGCGAGATTCTCACAGACAACAGGCCCGAGGGCGGCAATCTCGCTGCTCGTAGTCAGCTCCCCGGCTCCGACGATGAATCGATGACGAAAGTTGCCCACCAGCTATTTCAGAAAATGACTCCAACGGGTGGGGTGCTTTTCGGCACCAAGAGCCCGGCCTTGACGAGCCTCACGGAGGCTGAGGTCCCGTCGAACATGCCGGATTTGTCGAGCCGCAACGATCAAGAAAACTGGGCGCGGAATAACGACCAAATCCATCTCGACATTGTCGTGCAGGGATGGCTCCGGCCGCGCGGCGGTTTGTGGATTGTCGGCCAGCAGGTTTATGTCTGGTCGCCGATGCTGATCATGGATCAAAGCCTATGGCTCAAGAGCGTGACGTTCACGCAGGATAACCAGGGCGGCACGCGATCGACGCTGGAATTGGTCAACTTGCTCGGACAACCTGGCAGTGACCTCAGTCCGGGTAGTGGTGGGTCAGAAACCGAATCGACGTGAGGGGAAAATCAAGTGCGATCGAATATCACTGATGCTGCGCGTCGCGCGCAGGCGAGTCTCTCGCGTGTCACGGTGCGCAAGGTCGATGATGATCACAATTGGCAAGAAGCCGATGTCGATGTGTATCACTCGGAGACCCATACCGGGATCGAGCGCATTCATCACTACGGATTCACCGCGGTACCGGTAAAGCAGGATCAGGAGCAACAGGAACAGGGCACCTCGACCAGCAGCGCCAACGATGGGCAGTTCAATGAGAACCAACCCAAGGGTCCATGCGCCGAGGGCGTCGTTGCATATCTCAATGGATCGAGGTCGCACCCGGTTCTCATCGGCATCGACGATCGGCGCTACCGCCCCTATGGCCTCAAGGAGGGCGAAAGCTTTCAGTACGATCAATATGGCCAGGGCACGTTGATCAAGAATACCGCCACCTATCTCCTCTCGCTCGACGACGAGCAACAGGGCGGCGGCGGTGGTGGTGGCGGCGGTGGTGGTGGGGGAGGCGGTCAGCAGCAGCAGACGCGCTTCGCTTCGCTGCGTCACGTCAACAAGCAGAAGCAAAAGCGCAAGGGCAACCTCTCGAACTACGGTCAGCAGCAGGGCGGTGGCGGCGGTGGGGGCGGTGGCGGTGGCGGCGGTGGGCAACAGCAGGAATACAAGCACGAGGGCGACTCAGTCAATCACGAGGTCCGCGTCACTAAGGGCCGCATCGAGTTTCGCTCGGGCGACACGGTCGTCGGCTACTACGACGGCCAGAGCAAGACCTGGGTGTTTTCCGGCAACGTAAAGCTCGGCTCGGAGAACGCGAACAAGCCGGTCGTCGTGCAGGGCGACAACTTCGCGGATGTGAACCAGAAGCAGGTTCTCGCCCATGCCGGGACGCAAGACCCCAATCTCGTCCGATGACCGACATCCGCATCGTCAACATCACGAATCTGAGCGGCACGACGGCGGACTGGGCTCTGACGCCGCTCGGTCTGCTTGACGAGAGCCAGGAGCTGGTGAACGCCATCAGGGTTGCCTTGATGACGGATATGCTTGCCGGGCCCACCGAGATTTTGCCCGACCCCGACAGCACCGATCGCCGCGGTTGGTGGGGCGACTTCGACGCCGATGTGATCTGGGGCGGCTGGCCGATCGGCTGCAAGAACTGGCTGCTCACGCGCGCCAAGATCAGCGACTCGGGCGCGGGTGAAGGCGCCACGCTCGCGCGCGCGGAGGATTACACGCGCCAGGCCATGCGGCCGTTCCTCGACAAGAAACTCGCGAGCCGCATCGAGGTTTCGGCCTCGCGCGTCAGCATCGAGCGCATCGAAGTGTCGATCACCGTCTATCGTGGGCCGAAGCAAGCCATCGAACTAAGGTACCAAAGCCTGTGGGATGATTTCGTAGCCGGGAAATAAACGATGCCCTGGAGCACGCCGACTCTCCGAGCCGTCCGCCAGATGGTGCGGGACGACGTGACTGCTGCGCTCAAGGGCGCCGCGATGGTTGCCAACAATGCGCTGCGCGTGATGTCCGACGCGCAGGGCGGTCTTGCGCACCTGATCCTGCGCTACATCGATTGGCTCGCCAAGCAGCTCTTGCCCGACACTGCCGAGACCGAATGGCTCGACCGGCACGGCAACATCTGGCTGGTCAATTCGGATGGCACGATCGGTCGCAAGGGGGCGACCTACGCCGAGGGCACGGCGAACTTCAGCGGTCTGCAGGGCCAGGTCATCCCGATCTATACGCAGCTCCTCGCGGCCAACCTGAACTTCCAGACCTCGGAAGAGATCACCCTCGGCGACGGGGCGACCGAGGGGGCCATCGAGGCGCTCGATGCCGGCGCCGCCGGGAACCTGCCGCCTGGCGCCAACATGTCGTTTGCCGTGGCTATGAGCGGCGTGGATACGACGATCACGGTGGTCGAGCTGGTGGGCGGGACCGACGAGGAAACCGATGACCAGCTTCGCGCGCGCGTCCTGGAGCGCATCCAGAGGCCACCCATGGGTGGCGACGCGGACGATTATGTCCAATGGACCCTGGCCGTCCCCGGGGTGACGCGGGCCTGGTGCGCGCCCAAGGAGATGGGCATGGGCACGGTCACCGTCCGTTTCATGTGCGATGCTCTGCGCGCCTCGAACGGCGGCTTCCCGCTGCAGCAGGATGTCGATGCCGTCACGGCCTATCTCAATCAGAAGCGACCGGTGGCCGTGCGCGATTTTTTCGTCGAGATACCGATCGCCGAACCGATCCCCTACACGCTCCACATCATCAACGATAGCCTTTCGATCCGCCAGCAGACCGAGCAGAGCGTCGCGGCGATGCTGTTCGAGCGCGCGTCGCCTGCCTATTCGTTCAGCGGCATCCTGCAGCCTGCGCAGACGATCTACGCCGCCTGGGTGAGCGAGGCGATCAGTCGGGTGATCAGCGAGTTTGATCTGACGATGGTCGATCACGTCATGCCGAATCACGGCGCTCTCGCCGTGCCCGGCACAGTGACCTACGTGTGAGATGGCGCAGCAGCTCCAGCCGCTCGATCGCCACGTTCGCCGCGGACAGGATGAGTACTTCGTAGCGCTCGAAGAATTGCTGCCGTACGGCATCGCGTGGCCGCGCGATCCGACGACGGTGATCATGACCATCGTCTACGGGCTCGCGGGCGTCCTCGGGTTTGTCGATGGGCGAGCGGCGGACCTGCTCGAACGTGAGAGCGACCCGCGCATCACGACCGAGCTGCTGCCCGACTGGGAGCGCAATTGGGGTCTCCCGGACCCGTGCTATGCCGAGCCGTTATCGATCGGCGATCGGCAAAAAGCGCTCGTGCAGCGGATAACGATCATCGGCGGCCAGTCACGCCAGTTCTTCATCGATGCGGCTGCGTTCATCGGCTACATCATCACCATCCAAGAATTCCGGCCGTTCATGGTCGGGATCGATCGCTGCGGCGACAATCGAAAGCTGCTCGCCGACGGCTCGCTCGGTCCATGGCCGAATGACGGCATCGGCGATCCTGCAATGCGGTTTTATTGGTGGGTTCACGTGCACCGTGTTCGGCTCACCTGGTTCCGCTGTTCGAAAGGTCAATGCGGTGTCGATCCGCACCTGCGCATTGCGCGCGCGACCGATCTCGAATGTTTGCTCAAGCGCTGGTCCCCGGCGCACACCGAACCGCTGTTCGATTATTCCGGCGTCATCCCGCCTGATCCATTGGCGGGGACACCTTGAAGGAGGGATACCTTGCAATATAACCAACCCTACGGCGTGAGCGACCCCAACGCCAGCTATGTCAACGGCAACCCGGCGATCGGCGTCGAGGGCTCGATCCCGCCCGCGTCATCGATTGAGTACGACCAACGTGAGATCGTCGAGGTCATCAATTGGGCTTGGCAAAACGGATTGCCGGGATGCAATGCGCCGACAAACGCCGACCTCACGCAGCTACGCAAGGCGATCCAGGGGTTTCTCCAGGCTCGCTATATCGACACGCACATCACGAAAACCGTGCATGGTGCTGGCGCGGATTTTGCTAATCTACAGTCGGCGCTTGAATGGCTCGGCCAATATATCATCACGCCGAACGGCCAGGTTACCTTTCTGGTTACCAATTCCAAGACGGCTCCAGGTCAGGTAAACTCGTGGGTCTATACGCAAACAATTGAAATCAATCACGCCAACTCCAATCGCGTCATTATATCGGGATACCCTTTGATGGCGGCATCGCCAGACCCGGCTAACATCTCGGTAACTGGCTATCACCTGCCGGGGGACGGCACGAACCAAATTAATTATCTTAGAGGTATCTATGCCACCGAGTTAAGCTTCTCCGGTGGCGTGACGGGCTTTATGGTCTTTCGAGATGGCTGCACACTGCGCAATTTGTTGATTACCGGATCGCAGACAGTTGGCCCCAATCCATATGACGGGAATGGTATTTTTGCCCGCGGCGAGATTAGGTTGGATGGCATTTCAATTTGGGGTTTTGGTGGCAATGGTATGGCGGCTGTAGAAGGGTCGATTGTTTGTTCAAGCTCGCTTTCTGTGTGCTCGCTATTTAATGGTTATGGCGGTGTGTACTTAGAAAATGCTTATGCGTTCTTCACCCCTACCGATCACACAAGCTTTTGCAGCAATTCCCAAGCGGGGGTACTTTTGTGGGGAGGTGCTCTTATGGGTGTCGGCCATCTTGATGTTCGCGGGAACAACAACATTGGCTGCACGATTTCGAACGGCTCAGAACTGGTCAGTTTAGCTGGCGGTGTGATCCACTTAAACAACGGAATGGGCATAAATCTTAGAGGATCAGCAACGTGTTCTTGCCCATACCACACGATTACAAACAACGCTGGTTGGGGGGCTATCTCCGATGGCGGGACCTTGTATATTGATCACAGCTCGTTTGCTGGTAATGCGAGTGGCGATCTTATTTCGATTGGCTATGGGTTTATGAACGCCGTCGCTTCCACGGGGACCAATACGGGAGGCACGCCGTTTTTAGGCAATCCGGCTAATACCTTTAGCGTTGCCAATGCCGGTGGATACATCCAATTCTGATGGAGGTGCTCAAATGGTGCTGCCGGTAACCGTTGCCCCGGATATGAAGTGTACCCTCTGCGGTGCGATATGGATACAGATGGTTCCTGCGTGCTCGCACACCGAGGCGGAATGGGACGCCTATAAGACCGCGAACAGTCTGTCCGATCCCTATCGGCGCTGGACCGACCCGCCGCCGGCCAAGGAAAAAGCAGAATGAATGATGGACCGTCGTTAGCGGACGTGGTGCGCGAAGCGATCGACCGCGGCGCCGACGAATACGTGCGCGGGCTGGTCAAGGTCTATATGGCCGAGCACGACGCCGATGATCGGTTCGTCGAAGGCTTGCGCAAGCTGAAGCAACGGCACACCGCCATGGTCGCATTGGTCGCGCAGGTGTTCGCGGGAGATTAACGAATGGCGGGTCCAGTCGAGGAGGCTGGCAAGGTCGCGACGACGGTGGTCACCTCGCTCAAGGAGAGCCCGACCGTCCTGGCGATGACGATCTTCAATGTTTTGTTCCTTGGGTTCGTCCTGTGGTCGACGATGGAGGAGCGCGACTGGCGTGAGCGCGTCGTCCAGATGATGGTCAACCAGCAAAGCGAGTCGGCCAAGCTGCTTTATCAGTGCGTTCCCTACGACCAGGTGCAAAAGTTGTTCACGACCATCAGAGATTCGACGAAGGACTGGAAACCATGATCCCGGTCGAGGATCGTCCGACGCTCCAGCTCGGTGACAGCGGGCCGGATGTCGAAGACTTGCAGCGCATGCTGCCGCGTTTCGATGGCGAGATCGATGGCGACTTCGGCGGCATTACCGAGGAAGCCGTGCTCGATTATCAGCGCACGCGCGGGCTCTACGTCGATGGCATCGTCGGCCAGGAGACCTGGACGGCGCTTTATCAGCACAAGCTGCCGCTCCCGCCGCCGGCTCCCCCGCCGCCTGCGCTGACGGACGCGCAGCAGGAAACGATCAAGCGCATCGCCACCGAGTCGCGCATTGCCCAGTACGATTGGGAGGATCGCGGCGTCGCGCCGACCGGCTACATCCAGGGCATGGCACTCGCGTTCGCGCAGACGTACCGCAAGCTCAAGGTCGACCATCCGGCGGCGATCGAGATGGCCAGGGCGCGGACCTCATCGGATCAGGACGCCCTCAATCTCTATCGCGACGAATTCGATGGCCTCGACATGTCGAACGAGACGAGCGGCATCGATACGCTGCGGCATCTCTACGTCATGATGCTCGGCAGCGGCATGCGGGAAAGCTCGGGGCGCCACTGCGAGGGCCGCGACATGAGCGCGGAGAACGTCGAGGCCGATACGTGCGAGGCGGGATTATTCCAGACCAGCTACAACGCGCACGGCGCCAGCGATCCCCAGTTCACCGACTTGATGGACGAATACTCGAGCCCGGTCAACGAGGCGACGTGCTACCTCGACGCCTTCGCCGAGGATGTGGAATGCAGCGAGTCCGAATGGAGCAACTACGGCAGCGGGCTCGGCGCGCAGTTCCAGGAGCTGTGCAAGGTCTGTCCCGCTTTCGCGGTCGAGACGCACGGATTGACGCTGCGAAATTTGTGCTCGCACTACGGGCCATGCATCAGGATGGAGATCGAGCTGCGCCCCGAGGCCGATCGGATGTTCCGCATCGTGCAGGACTTCATCGACGAGTCCGAGCCCTTGGTCGCTTAAAAGTTTCGGCGCGATCCCTCGCGTCGTCCGAGCCCACCTGGAGCTACCAAAACCTATCTGCCCCGGTTCCAGAGTGGGGTTTTCCTCCCTTGAGCCTCGCGCCGCCCCTTCGGGGGCGGCCTTTTTTTATGGCATCAGTGGGCCGAGCAGGAACCAATGTTGTCGTGTGCTCTCCTGATTGCATGGGTTCGGCGTCGGCGACCCGAGCCCGAGCTTGCTTTTATCGAAGGCTTGCCAGTCGCCGCCGGGCGGGCGGATGGTCGCATTGGCGAACCGCACGACCTCGGCCTCGGTCATTGTGAGCGGCGCGCAGACCGAGCACGAGACGTTGAGCAGCGACGCGAAGATCACCGGCTCATCCGGTGAGGTCAGCGTGATGTGGTCGTGGCGGATCATTTGTTGTTGTCCTTTTCCAGGTCATCGACGAACTCGCGGATCGTTCGGCAGAACTCGACGACCTCGCGACCGCTCGCCGCTTGGCCTGGGAAGCGGGTGAGAAGTTCCTTGCGCGCCTGCCGCGTTGCCTCGGCCGCGATCGTCATGGCGTGGGAGGCGAACTGGACTCGGGTCACGTGTGTCCCACCGTCTCGGGCTGGCCTTCGAAGCGCTTGATCTGCTCCTTGAGCAGCGTCACCACGTCCTCGCGCACCGCATTGCTCATGTAATTGCACCGACCAGGGCCCGCGTCGAAGGGGAACACCATCAGCACCCAGCCGACCGTTTTCTCTTTCGGTGAGTCGTCATTGAAAAAACGATCGAGCGCCATGGCGACCGATTTCATCTGGTCGCGATAAGCTTCCTCGATCGGGGCGTCCCCGATGGTGTGCCCCTCGCCTTGCCGGCGTCGTCGGCGCCGCTGTCTCATCCCTTGGGCTCCTGGCATAGGTGCTCATCGCCGCCAACCAGCGGCCCGTGGAATTCGATCGTGAGGTCGGGGCCGACGCTGACGCGCCAGCTCTTGTGATAGAACCCGCCCGTTGACGTGTGCGTGGTCTCCACGAAGTCGCGGGCCTGGTCTTCCAGGTCTTTGTAGGACGAATAGTCGAGATGCAGATATAGCACGGTCATGGTCATAGCCTATCGATTGCCGCCAGAGCTTCCCGGCGGACTTTCGCCAATTCTTCGCGCGCACGGCCGAGTGCCGCACGAGCCCGCTGGATCAGCACCATGGTTTGAGGGTCCTTTTTGTCGAGGGCCGATTCCAGAACTGTAATTGCAGCGTCCGCCTCCTCGATCGCGAGCATGATGTAGCGAGTTGATTTCATTGGCGCTCGGTCTCCGAGATCACTGCGATCTTCCACCCCTTGGCCGAGCAATAGGCGCGCACCCGCTTGCGCGACCACCTTTTCATGTAGCGCACGATGTCGGCCGCCTCGACCACTTTGTCGTTGTGCAGCACGATCCCCGCACGGAAGTGCGGCGCCTCGATGTATGCGAGAATTTCGGTCATGGTTTCGGATGCGCCTTGGCAATGTGCTCGATGGCTTCGTCGTACGTCATCGATGGCCCCGGAGGATCACCATCGTTGAAGGAGAACTCGCCGAAACAGATGCAGCACGAGAATCGCTGGACACCATCCGGTCCAGGCCGCGTGGGCATCGGCTCGCGCCAATCCATCCACGGGAACCTCGCTTGGAAATCGATGCGGCTCACGGGTGCGCCTCGAAAATGTGGATGAAGCATTCCTCGAAGCTCGATGTCAGCTTTTCGACATCGATGCCTTTGAGGCCTTTCTCGGCGATACAGATGCGGCACGCGAAGCGCCGCACTATCAAGCCGTCCGATGCGAACCCGGTCACCGGCACCGGCGTACGCCAGGGGATTTCGGGCCACTCTCTTTCGAATCGATGCGTCATGCGTGGTGCCTGTTGGCGATGCGCAGGAACTCATCCTCGGAGGCCTCCAGCATGAGTTTCTGCGCCAGTAGCTGATCGGCCAGCGGGAGACTCAGATCGCAGTGCGCGCACAGGCGGTGCAAGACGTGATCCGGGAGCTGGCCGAGCACATCGACATTGCCGGCCGCGCTCGATGCGCGGATGCGATAGCGCGTTCGCGATCGGCCGCCCTCGACGATGAACCAGCCACGGTTCGTGAGCATGGCACGCTGCTCCTCGGTCAGGTGCTGGAGCAGCAACGCCCTGGAGCGCTCGCGTGCCTCCTCGCGGAGCAGGCGCTCCAGCCGCTCGCGCTCGACCGCCTCAGGATCGGGAGGTCGGTGCAGCACGGCAGGAGCGGCGAGTTGCTCCTGCAGGCGCCGCATGCGCGGGCCCGGGATCAACGGTTGGCCGTACGGTATGGCCTGCATGGTAGTGAACGTCCCTCCCGTGGTGTCCATGATCCACGGCATCGTGATCGAGTTGGTGGCGGCGGTCTGGTTAGCGTAGACCCAGTAGGCGGTACTCGCCGTTCCGCAGTCCGTCGTGTAGGTGGCCCAGGTGTTGTTCCTGGGCATCAGCCACCCATAGATCGGCATGCTCATCCCCCGGCGATGTGCGGCACGAGCACCATCTCTTCCTCGTCGGGATCGAACGTGTCGATCCGTCGCCCAGGCTTGTCGGCGTCGAGGCCGACCGCGAACGCGCGGTAGCCCTTCGCCGTCATCTCGTTGAACACCGCCCTGGCGCTCGCGACCTCGGCGTCGTTCGTCGAGTCCCATTGCACTCGGGTGTGACCGGTGCGATCGAGTACGTGCATTTCGCTCATTGTCTTCCTCCGTTGAAAAAAGCAGGCGGCGGCAAGGATTTTCGGGGTTCCATGGGAATTATGGCCGCCGCCGCGTCCCGGCACCTCCCCAGTGGGTTCCAAAGGACTTGCTGGCCGGGCATTCTCACGCTCGTGGGCCACCAGCCCACTCCCAAGCTCCAGAGTGATAGACCATGCTGTGGCTGCAGTAGATGCACTTGAGCTTGTCTCCTTCTTCCGGCGGTCTGTTCGGTCGGCCATGGCGCTCGGGCCAGGTTCTCGCTTCGTCGAGCACCGCTATGCAGCATCGCATCAGGCCGCCAGGACGTATGCTCCACTCATTTCGCTTCACCTTTCGCAAGAACATTAACGACCTCCAGGAACGAATGACCGGGCACTGTCTGGCCGCCCTCCAACAGCAACCACTTTCCGGTGGGGTTCATGGTGGGCGGGAAAATCGTGACTGTTGACTGGCTTCCTCGACGGATCAGCGTGGCCATGCCTTCGAGGCTGCGACGCTGGATGAATCGGAGCAGCCCCTTTTCGAGGAAAGCGTTCGGACGCCGGTGATCGATCCATACCTGGACCACCGGGATATTGATGCTCTCGCCCGTCTCAGTATTCTGGCGCGTCACAAAATCTGGTGCCGGATCGATCACATAGCCAACACGATCAGGTCGCTTGAGATCGTCAGTGTCGTCGTTGGTCAACCACCGGCACGACCACAGACGGCACGACATCGGCCGCCGATCGTAGATCAGGCATCCGCCTGGATGCTGATGCTGATGCGGGCACTTCACGTTCGATGGCTTCTTGATCTCGGGCACGGGGATCAGCTTGCAGCACAGTGTGCAATCGCCGCATCGGCGGGTCCCGGTTTGCAGCTTGATCGTGATCGTCTGATTCATCCGATTTCACCGAGAAAAGCGGGGACCTCGGTATTCAGGCGGAGGGGTCACGGCCGAGGTCCCCGAAGTTTGGGCTGTTGGGGATTTGCGGAAACAACAGCCCAGCTCACAGCATCGCGTGTATCAGCTTCAGGACGGCGCGGCGCTTCTCCGTCGAGAGGCGTCGCCACATTGACATCAATTCGAACGCGCCACGGTGTTGGCTGATGTTGGCGACCGTCCGATCGATTTTCGAAAGCTCGACGCCATCGAGGATCAACTGCTCGATCGGAACATTCAGAACCGTGGCGATCTCCGCAAGGCGTCCAACGCTTATACGGTTTGCGCCCGATTCGTATTTCTGGACTTGCTGGAACGTCAGGCCGATCTCATCGGCGAGCTTCGATTGCGACATCTTCTGCGCATGCCGCTCCAGCTTGATGCGCGCCCCGACCGCGATATCGACCGCGTTCGGCTTGTTGTTCCGGTCGATCATGCGCCACCATTCCGTCTGCGCGGCACCGCGTGCACCGGCTTGCGTGTGACCTTGATCTCGTTGCCATCCTGGTCGAGCCACACGCATTTCCCGCCGACCGCGGCGGCGACCGCCATGATGCAGGCATAGGTCGGCCGGCGCGTTTTGCCGTGGAACCAATTCGAGATTGTGGTCACGCTCACCGAACTCGCCTCGTGAATCTTCGAGTACGAGTCACCTGACATATGCACCATGGTGCGGACGACATCGATCACCGGGTCCTTGTCAACGAACGAGTAGGAGCGCAGCACATTGATCGTGCGCGAAGGTACGACGGGTTTCTTCATCGCCGCTACTCCGCAGCGGCGTAAATGTGGTCGTCGCTCTTGGTAACGCGGCCGTTCTTCTGAAGGTCGTGGAGTGCGGAGCTTACCGAGCCCCCGGCAAACCCGTTTTGCTCAAGCACCTGCGCAAGGCCGGGCCGTTTCATCGGCCCTGACTTCTTCAGCGTCATGAAGACCGTCTCGCGTGCTCCAGGCCTGTCGCCGCCGCCGCGCTTCGGTGGTTTCCGCGTCGGTGCGGGCAAAGCTTTCTGTTTTGCTGGCGGTAATGCGTGACTATTGACGATCTTGGGAATGTAGAGACCGCGACCGACGCGCTCGATCATCTTTCCCTTGAGCATGTTCGTCAGCGCCGTCGACACTGTCGTTTCGGCCAAGCTGTGCGACAGAAATACTGCGCGAATTCGTTCGATGGTTGCCGGTTTTTCTCGCGTGTTGTTCTTGATGGCTTCCAGCGTGACCTCCCAGGTGTACGCGAGTTGACCATCCTTTAGGCGTGTTCGCCTTTGCGGCGCCGCCAGTGCCATGGGCTTGTTGCGTGCGTACCGATGAACCTCGGTGATCATCTCGCATCCGGTCACGTTGCACCGATGATCCTCCGTGAGCATGCGGATCGTCGGGCCGACGCGTTCCTCCGTCGTGACGGAGAACGCTTCGATCTCTCCAGCCATGAATGAGATTTTGAATCGTGTGACTGTCGGCTTCTTCATGCCGATCACTCCCTTTGCCTAAACCCGCTCGTTTGTTTTGCTTCGCCGGGTGTGCGCGGGCGTTGCCCCAGCGTTTAGCATGCGCCGATCAGATCGTTCGGCGTGATACCCAAAGCTTTGCAGAGTGCTTTAAGCCGCGTCGAGGCAATAGCATCGCGGCCTGTCTCATACTTGTGGACCTGTTGCGCCGTGATCCCGACTTGGAGGGCGACCGCTTCCTGGGTCAGCCCGAGTTCGATGCGGAACCGCCGCAAGCGCTCGCCGATCTCGATGTCGGTTTTTGCCCCGCGCCTCCGTCGGCGTCGATCGAGCACGGCTAAACCCCACCGTCGCATTACTGTAACACCACATAGCGGTATCATTGCATCCGTTACGTTTGCAACTAATTTCTTTCGCGTAATCGTAGGTGTCCAATTACCTCCGAGAATCTGCCAGGGCCCGGTCGCGCCCCAGGCGCAGGCACCGCACAGAGAGGCGCCCAGGAGCAGGAACAGCAGCCGCGCTAGGGTGGGTGGGGAGGTGTCGTTTCGCGCAATGGGCGGCCAGATTTGAGCCTCCAGAGCGGCATATTCGGCGGTCTCCGGGTCTTCGCTCGACCTCCGCGATTCGGGCTCCAGTACGACCGGCATCGGCGGCGGCGGATCGAGCACGCGCGGGGGCGGCAGGGGATCGAACATGGTTCGCGCCAACATTCTGTGCGCGTAGTCAATAAGCGGAAGCGCATAGATCGGCCCGAGCGAATCAAGCGGCCGAGGTGGCGGCGGCGGCTCGCGTACGGGCACGGGAACTGGCGCCGGCTTGGAGTGATAGGGCTCGACCATGGGCCGCACGATCGGCCGCGTCGTGAGGACCGGGTTATGGCGCTCGGCCTGGCGGTGACCTCCGGGGTACCAGCATCGCTCGCCGGCAACCGGGCGATACCGACAATAACCGGCGTCAGCCCTGAGGCACTCAGAGCGCGTCATGCAGCTTGCGGCCGGCGCGCTCCGCGCCAGCGCCAGCGCCAATAGCACGCCGGCAAGGAGCCAGAACAACAGCCCGAGCGCTTTGCTCAACATGATCGCCTCCTACTTTGCTTTTCGGCCTGATTCCGACGTGACGCTTTACAGGTCGCACCCTCTACGATTGTTCCACCCAATCCGCTGCGAGCGTCCGCAGCAATTCCGTTTCCGCTTCGGTGAACTCAACCTTGGACCAGTCCTCGGGGAGCCTCGCGTTTTTGTCGCGTGGAATCTCCATCAGGAAGACTCGTCCTGTGCACTGGCCGACGTGATCGATGTATTTTGCGAGCAGGCCACGCAGCCCGGCTTGCTTACGCAGCATGTCAGCCGCCACGCGCAGGTCATCGTCGCGATGCGATCCTTTGGTCCCCTGGTCGGCAAGAACCCAAAAATCGAGTCGGGCCGCAGCGTCGGTCGCGTTCTCGATCACCATTTCGGCTTCTCGGTTCTGGCGATCAGGTCGCCGTTCTGCTCGACGAAGCCGGCGAAGGATTCGCTGATTCGTTTGGCCATGTCGGTGTACTCGACCATGCGCCCGGCCAGGATGTTACCCTCGGCCTTCAGCCGGTTCTGGAAAGTCTTGAGCTGCTCGATCGCATGATCGATCTCCTCGATCGCGTCGGCGGTCGCGTTGAGGATGCCGGTCGCGGGCGTGCCGGTGATCCCCTTGGCTTCGATCGGCGTCGGCTCGCCGTCGAGGATCGGTTCGTCCTCGGGTGGCTGCTCGAACTCGGTCATGGCATCAGCTCCCTCGCTCGTGCCTTGAAATGCTCCAGGATGAACACCCGGATCGATGACGACAGGTTCTTCGAGATGCGTTCCCGCTCGATCGTATGGATCAGGTTCGGCACCGAGACTTGGGCCTCTCGGGCGATGGCCTTGAGACTTTGCCAAAACGGTTCCTCCAGGGTTAAGCTCGACTTCTTGCCGTGCGTGGTGACGAACGAGCGCTTGGCGATCGGATACGGGGGACGGCGACGTTTCATGGGAAACCCTCCTCGGCCGGCGGCGCGAAGGCCTGCCGCACGTAGGGCAGTTGGCCGCCATGGTGATCGGCGAGGTGCATGCGGAAGTGCTGTTCGGCGGCCTGCCGACAACGGTAGCCGTACTCGGCCTCGCTCGTGAGCATCAGCAGGAAGGTCGAGGCGGCGTAGTAGCCGCCATAGCTCACGGTCTCACTGTGCGCGATGACGGCGGTCCAGAGGCGATCGATCTCTTCGCGCCACACGTGGATCGGCGGGAGATTAGAGGGCGCTCGGTGGCGGCGGCGGCGCATCGGGCTCACCAATGCGCTTTAGACACTCGGCCGAAAAAGCCTTTAGAAGCAATGGGTGCGCCAACACCCCTTAGACGAAATAAATTGTGTAGAATCAGGTCCGAGAGTAATTTTCGGGAAAGTACTCTAGCCATCATGCCCTCCTTGATCTGTAACGGTTTTTCGCCCGAAGTGTCTAATCGAAAAATCCGCATTAGACATTCCGGTCATGGTCTCTCTTCGTGTTCGACCGTGTAGTCGTGGAGCACGAAGCCCAGGCCGGCGTCGCCCCGCTGGTGCTCCGGGATTTTGATGCGGATGCCCTTGCAGATCGTGCAGGCCGTGTGATTCGCATCGGTGGCGACGAACTCGTGCTCGCACAGCGGTGACAGCGGGTTCCGCCAGTCCTTCCGCCAGAACGCGCGGACCATGTGCGCCTTGCGCCGCGTGATCGCGATGGCCTTCTTCGCCGTCGTGCGCCAGCGCTCCTGCGGCACCGTCAGATGAATGATTTTGTGCTCGACGAACTTGCGGTGCTGGCCACGGCTGATATAGCCGCGATCCGGCTGCACGGTCTGGATGCTCACCGGCAGATCGTTGATGGTCGCCAGCAGGGCCCACAGGTACCGGAGATCGGAAGCGATCTCGGCGAACACGTTGAACGGTGTGTGCTTGAGATAATTGGTTAGGAATTTATAGGACAGATGCGGAGCCGGGATGACGCAGACATTGGGATTGCGATACGACCAGACGCCGGTCATCAATCCTTCGATCGGCATCGTCTTGCCACCGATCTCGAACGTTTCGGGCGTCGGGAACTTCGGCCAGGGCGGCGGCCCATCGTCGGTGCGCCAGGCCACGCTGAACATATTGGGGATCGGCTTGGGTTCGTTCACGCCCGTCGTGTTGTTGACCGAGTGGCTCGAAATCGGCAGCGCGAAGAATGCCGTCTCAAGCTGAGGATGCTGGCAGCACAGCCAGCCGTGTCGATCCGGCTCGTCCATTGGCTTGCCGAGATCGGCGGCGCGGCCGACGACTGCGACCTCGTATTCGCTCCGTGATCGCTGATTGCGGGCCTTCAGATCGAACTCGATCCAGGTGACCGGGTGCGGCAGCATCGCCGACACGCGCAGCGATTCCAGAGTCCGTTGTGTCTTCTCGGCAGTCTGCCCGATCATGCTGGCGTTGCCGAGATCGCCCATGTATGCCGACATGCTCTCGTCGAGCACGAACTTGCGCGCCCCAGCGAGCGCTCTGACCAGGACGCCCGGATCGCCAGTCCGCTTATAGGCCGGGCGCGACCATTCGCGGATAGTACCATCGCAGAGTGTCGGGGCTTGCTTCATGTGAAACCTACGCCGCCCGCGGCAGCTTCACGATCTTGCCGGCCGCCTGCTCGGCTCGGAATGCGTTGACCTTCTCGGCCGTTGCCAGGCTCGCCTTGATCCGGTTGAACCGCTCGAAGTAGGGCTTCGAGGAGTCGATGTGGGCCTGGCCGAGACCAGCCATCAGGCCGAACGGATCACCGGCGGCCAGTGGCGCTTCCTCGCCGAAGTTCTCGCGGAATGCGTGGGCTCGGTGGGCCTCGGGGATGTTCGCTTCCGCGCACGCCTTGCCGAAGCTTTTCGACAGGTTCTCGGGTGTGTAGGCTTTCCTGTGTCCGTCGATCAGGAACGTCTTCTGTCCTGGCGGGAGCAGATCGAGCGCCGCCTGCAGCTCGGGGGTGATCGGCTTGGCGACGATCGCCGTGTCGGGGCTCCGCGTCTCGCTCTTGGTGGCAAACCACACGATCACTTTGCCGGTGAAGCCGTACGGTTCACCGTCGTACACGTTCGCCGGGCCGAACTCGGCTACGTCCTCGACGCGGGCGGCGGTGTCGTAGAACAGGTGCAGCGCCAGGTACCACTTCGTGCCGAGCGGCCACGTGCCTTCGAACTGATCTATCAGTTCCTTGGTCCAGGGCTTCTGGCCAACGGGAACGTAGATCGCCGTCTCCAGGCCGAGCACCGGATTTTCGGGCACGAGCTTCTCGGCCACCGCCCAGGCGAACAGGGCAGTCAGCTCGCGCTTCATGTTCCGCTGGATCGAGGCCTTGAAGCGGTCGGGGAACGTCAGGAGACCCTGCAGCTTCGCCCGCGTCAGCATCATGTCGCCATCGGCGTCATGCGTCGGGAGATCACCCCAGCAGACTGGTTGGTTGGTTTTCTCGTCAATGCTGGTCATCCGGCAAAACCGGTCGAGGGCCTGCTTGCGGTTCCGCTTCGTGGCCTTTGACGGGATGTTGGCAAAGGCGACGCTCTGGTAATGCGCCAGGATCAGCTCCTTCACCGTGCGCTTGACCACCCGCTCGCGAGGCGCGTCGGCGGTGGGCTCGTCGCCCTTCGTGGTCTCTCGATCGAGCCAGATGCCGTTAAGCGCGCTCTGGTAACGCCAGTTGAAGTCGGGCGTATTGAACATGATCGGTAGGTGCGAACCCTTCGGCGCGATGCCGAGCCACATGTCTTTCTGCCAGGGGGTTTCCTTCGGCCAATTCTTGCGGCGGAAGTAGACGTGCTCGTGATTGCCAGCCGTGTAGGCCTTGACGTACTTCGGGTGGCCGGTTTTCCGTCGTGTGGTCTCGGTCGTCATTTGATGCTGTCCCACGGATTGTGCTTGGGCCTCGGCGCATCTGTAGTCGTGGGCTCAGCCGGTTTCCCGGTGGTCAGGATGATCTTGCCATCCTTCCCGATCTCAACCCGCACGATCTCCATTCCCGCTGCCTTTGCTGCTTTCAGGGCACGGGTCACGTCCTGTTGTCGAAACGTGGAAGGTCCGCGACCCATTCCCTCACAGCCTTAATATAGGGCATTTCGCCGCTATTTTCCAGTGGGTCGAAAAGTGCAGTGTCTCCCGTCAGTTAACTCGCGTCATCGATCCTGTCGTGGTCGCCCAGGCGAAGTTTCACATGGCAGTAGTCACATACGAATTTGCCATCTATGCGGGTTTCCTTCCCGCGCACCCCGAGGCGCAGGCATCCGTCCATTTCGCAGCGATCCGGCAACAGGCGCCACGCCCATTCGGTCCAGCGCCGCCAGAACGGCTGCGGCTCGTCATCCTCGCGCAGCTCGGTGACGGCGACGGGGAGAATGTTCCAGCCGATCTGCGTCAAGTCCTGCAGTGCCATGCTGGGCTCGGTCGGCGTGATGCGATAGATCGCACCCTTGCGATCGAGCACGACCCACGCTCGCCAGCATCGCGGCGGGAAAGGTCGGCGCGTGTGCCACATCGCTCCTACTCCCACATGAGCCACACCAGCACGACGACGAAGATCAGGAACGCGACCGCGACCGAAATCGCTACGAACCAATCCCGAGTGGGCTCATCGTTGTTCATCCGATCGCTCGAAAGCTGCAGCGGTCACACCGAGCGCGCACCGAGCGGCGCGAATCCTTCCACCACGAAATCGTCCCGCCGCACGGGCATGGGCACTTGCCGCTGCCGATCAGACCCTTGCAGGCTTTGTCAACGGCCATGATTGCCTCGACCGAGCGGTGGAAGTCTGGTTGATCGTCGAGCAGCTTCGTCATTCAGGCCTCGGCAGAAAGTTGGCGGCGGGCAGCCATCCGCTGGATTTCACGCGCCAAGCTGGCCCGCCGCCTGGCCCAACATTGCCCGTCGGGATTTCAGCGATGCAATGGTCGGGCTATTCACTTTGTCTCATCCTTTTGACGGCTTGCGAAGTTTCACCGGCATGAATAACGGGTGCTCGCTCCCGCTCGGGAGGACCGGAGCCTCGCCTTGTTGCGCCTTTTCATCGCGTGCCCGTCGCCGTCGCGGCTGCAGGTGGAACAACCCCTCCCGACTACTCTTTGAACAACCTGGCACGCACGGCGCAGTCCTTTGCTTCGAGCAGCTTACGCAACGCCGTCGTGCGTTCGGGATTGCGCGGTAAGCTCTCGGTGATCTCGTGCGCCAGCTTGCAGAACGGCTCGCTGACGGTCGCCAGTTCAGGCGGCAGATGATTGAAGTCGAAGAATTGCAGCAATGGTTCTGTGTGCATCGGGTTCATGGTGCCTCCTCACGGTTTGTCCTGAAGTCCTCGTCGCGCCTCGCGCTCCAGCCGGCGCGCCAACATCATGGCTACGTGCTGGTCTCGATAGAGCCGAGATCGATCGACAACATTGCCGTCCGAGATGAGCACGATGCTGTGCCCGCCCTCGGACGACACTGCCACGATCTCAAAAATAATGGTTTCGCTTATCGCCCAAGGTTCGGCGGGCCCGGCATAACATGCTTGGGTTTCAGTCGTGTTCTGGCCGGGCCCACCGAGTTGGCCGGGTTTCACGGCCTCCGCTGTTGCGACCGTTCGCGTGGGGGCCTTGGGGCCGGTCGCCTCCGCGGTCGATTGATCAAGGATGCCGGGCCACTCGCCGGTCATCCTGTCCCATATTTCTGGCGGAGCATCCTTGAAGGTCGGCGCCCCTTCGGCGCGACCCTCTATCGTATCAAACACCACGCCGTGCGCGACATCAAGCTCCTCGACCGCCGACTTAACTTTGCCGACATAGGGCAGAAGAAAGAGCCAATACTCCCGCAGCGACGCGACGCCCATCGCGAAAGCCTCGTCGAAACCGCGTTGGCGTGCTTCCTCGGGCGTCATGGCGAGACCTCGCGAAAAAGGTGGCGGCGGGCATCTCCACGAGGGATTTCATGATCGTGCTGGCCCGCCGCCCCGCCCGACACCGTCAGGTTGGATTCCAGTGCTCGCATGGTCGGGCGAACTGTCATAGCCACCTCAGGAGCCACTGCCACGCGAGCGCCTGGCCGAGTGCTCGCCACATTAACCGAGTGTTCACCACGATCGTTACCAGCGCCATCAGATGAAACCATCGGGGCCACTCATCGGCGATCACGATGATGATGATCCCGAGCGCGACGCCCGCCGCCGATATCAACGACAAGATCGTCCACCCGCGCGCTTCGAGCCGCGCATGCTTGAAGTCGATCACTCGCTGCTTCGGCGGGAAGGCGACGATATTCATCGATGCTCCTCGTCGAGCTTGATGATGTCCTCGGCAACACACCGCACCTCGCGATCGAACAGGTCGGCCACCATTCTCGTTACGATCCATCCGCTGACGCGCGAGACCTCCAGCGCACGACGATGGCCACCACCACCACCTTTGTGGTGAACAACCCACGCAACGGCATGTTCGTAGTCAGGCTTCATCTCACCGTTTGATTCCGCAGATAGGTCGCTTTCTCGACGACATCGCCGGCGAGTTCCTCGTAGAGTTCGCGCATCACGCCGCACGCCCCGCGTAGCTTCCGCTCGGGCTCAGAGGCAAACCATTGCTGCAGTTTGTCGCCGTCTAGCGCATTGGCGATCGCGACCCGGGCATAGGTCGCATATTCGGCCTGGGTCTTTGGCCCGGGCGGCGCGCTCGGAGCCTCGCCGATCGGCGGCAGCTCCTCGACCTCTTCCGGCGGCGAGCCATTGCGGCTGGGCTCGCTGCCGAAAAAGTCAAGGGCCGCCGCGATCGACTTTGGCTTCTGCCTGTCGGTGATCTCGCGCGCCTGATCGCGCGCTCGTTTGAAATCGTATAGATCGTCGTCGCGCCGCAGCAAGGTATCGAGATCGGTGCTCATAGGTAACTGCTTGGAATGCAGCCGCGCCACGGTCTTGCGTGCCATCTCGGGATAAAACACCGGGTTCGACCACGGGCCTTTCTTCGAACGCGACAGCCGCCGAATGTCCTCGATCTGGTCGGCGTTCATCACCTCGCGCGACATTGATCCATCGGGATACGTGGCGATCGAGTAGGCGGCGATGATCGGGCGATTGCGTCCACCTCTCTTCGCTGGCTTGTGTTTTATAAATGGCCGGTCGCCGAGTTCGAAGTCAAACTCGTCGCCCTCCTGGACGACTTGAACATTCCAATCCCGGAGCGCACCGGAGTTGCGGACTTTTTTGCGGATGCCGGCGACCATCGGCATCCAACGAGCGACCTCGTCGGAGCCGCTGTCTTCATCGCGGTAGGGCACGATCGCGCCTTCGATGTTATCGGGCAAGAGGCCATCCTGCGCCGCCGCCATGCATGCGTTAAACAGTGACTGGCGCGTGCAATTCAACAGCTTCGGCGTCTTCTGCACCAGCGTCATCACGACCCTCATAAATCGCTCGACGGGCACGTGCGCCGGCAGCGCATGCTGAAACTGCTCCTGCATCTTCCCGAGGTCGGAACGAAACTCGGCGACGGGTTTCAGGGCGCGCGATTCGGTCATTATGACACCTCTAAAGAAAGTGAGCCCGGCACTTTCTTGCTGGGTTCCAGTGCGCAACTGGCCGGGCTCTGGCGGTCGCAGTCATGTGAAGGATTTCGCTGAATCGCTGGCGACCGCAAAAGAGGGGCGCCCGGCACATATCCGCTGGGGAACAAACGATTGGTGGCCGGGCGCGTGCGTGCGGCAACAAGATTTTGGACTCCATTCGCCATTTGGCCGCACGCGGGCGGTCGCGAGTCCGTCCGGGGTTTCACTGGATTACTGGCGACCGCAAACGAAAAGGAGCGCCCGGCACATGATCGCTGGACATCAGATGCACTTTGGCCGGGCGCGCGCGGTCGCAGACGCTCCATGGATTTCACAGCATCGCTGGCGACCGCAAAGGAAAGGGGGCGCCCGGCATCCGAATACAGGATTCCAGTTGGGAGATGGCCGGGCGCGGGCGGTCGCAGTGGTACCATGGATTCCGTTTCATCTCTGGCGACCGCAAACATGGTTCAGGCTCCGACGAGCTTGCGCTTTCGGGAAGTAGGTGCGCCCGGCATTTGCCTCCTGGTTTTCGGGGGTGTGCTGGCCGGGCGCGACGGTCGCACCTTCGTCATGGGCTCCAAGAGAATGGTGGCGACCGTTTCGGGTTTCGCGATCCTATGCCACTCGACCCACAGGTCGCGGAGAAAGGTTTTCATTAGAATGCGCAGCGCATCTTTGTCGGCGTGGCCATCGGTCCAGTCGGGGTGAACGACCGCCGTCCGAGCGCGCCGCGCGGCATAGGCTTCACCGTACGCGCCATTCGGCTTGCCCTTCCCGTCCTCGGTTTTTGATTTTCCGATCCACTGCGCATTGCGGAGCCACAGGGCGATTTGAAACATCAAGCTGTAGCGCTCGCCCGAGAACGGGTGAGCGATCCACTCCTCCTTCGTGAGCGCACGGGGTCGCCAGCTTTCTCGCTTCCACGTCGAGCCCGCCAGCTCGGTGCCAGGTTCGTCACCGTAGGGGGCGTAGCCCAGGCGTTTCCAAAGCTTGGCAACATTCGCGTAATTCCCGAGGTCGCCGGCCTCCGCGACGATGGTCGCCAGGCCGAGCGCGCCGATGCCGCGGATCGACTCGCACCAGGACCAGACGGGGAGCAGCTCAGCAAGGCCTTCCATAATCGCCTCTTTATCCTTGCGCATCTGATCGGCAGGCGCCCGCGCGGCGTCGCTGATGCGAACCGCCTCGCCGACCACCGACTCGATCTTGCCGCTGCGGATGCCGTCGATCAGTGTGCGGACCTCGGCGTTGATCTTCTTGCGATCCGCCTCGTCCATATCCGGCCGCCATGTCGTCGCGTTGGTGCGGATGTGCGACTCGAGCGCACGGTCCAATTTCTGCTGAATTTTCATCGCGAATCTGCGCTGGCGATGGGCCATCCGGATCGCGTCGACATTTTCATTCAAGGTTGGCATGGGGTTTTCCTTTGGGTTTGAGAAAGGTGGCCCGGCATGCATCAACTGGATTTCAAATCCGGATTGGCCGGGCCGATCGGTCGCATCACTGAGCTGGATTCCATGAGGACAGTGGCGACCGAAGTAGGAAGGTGCGAGTTCGGCAACCTCGGTCTGGGTTTCATAGATGCGATGGCCGAACTCGCGGGGGTCCCAGCATGCCATTCGTGGCGTCCACTGCCGGGTAGGCCGGGACCAAACGGTCGCAATACGGCATAGGGTTCCGTTTCTTGAATGGCGACCGTGTTCGAAGGGGCGCCCGGCATTCCGGTGAAGGGCTTCACAGTCTCCCGGGCCGGGCGCGGGCGGTCGCATGAGTTTCGTGGGTTTCATAGCAGCGTTGGCGACCGCTTTCGAATGAGTGCGCCCGGCACATCTTGATTGGGTTCCATATGGTGCAAGGCCGGGCGCGGACGGTCGCAAGGCGCAGCTAGGTCTCATCGTCAAAGTGGCGACCGTCATTGGCGTGACTCACTGCTGTTCGATCTGCGGGAAGTCGTGCTGATCGACGCGCGGATGCGTTAGCATGCGGTGCGCCGTTTGCATCGCTTCCTGCATGCGCTGCACCGCCTCAAGCCGGCTCTCGGCGAAAATCTGCTCGACGATGCCGGGCTTGAACGCATCGCGCACCCGCGTCTCGTTGCTCGTCGGCCGAGCGCGATCGGCGAGCCGCGCGCAGGCAATCGCGTCAACGGCATCCTCCAGGCCACGCCGCAAGAATGTAACGGCCTTCGAGCTGGCCTCGGCGGCGATCCGTGGCAGCTCGTGCAACGGAACGTCGCCGATTACGCGGCCATCGCGCAGCCGGCGCGCGTCGAGGAAGGATTCCGGCGTCTCGGTCATCACGCGGAGCGCCGCCGACTTCTGATCGGCGGTCGGGACCTTGGCGGTGCGCCGGTTCGGCCCCTCCTTCCCGCGCGCGCGATCCTCGGCCGCGGCCTTCGCGCGTTCACCGGCGCGGATGTCGGCGAGAACCTTTTCCAGGTACTGCTCGCAAAGTTCTCGATGGAGGTCGCCTTTGATCTTTGGCCGAAACCGCTGCAGGGCGGCGGCGAGGTTGCCGTTCTCCTCCCGCAGTATCTCAACGGCAATGTCATAGATCGTTGTGGTCATGGGTGCTCCTTGGGTGAGGTGGATGGGGTGGGCCCGGCAAACCTTTCATGGGTTTCATTGCTGAACTGGCCGGGCCCGGCGGTCGCAGTGGTAACGGGGAATCCATCCAGTAACTGGCGACCGCAAAGAGAGGTGAGCCCGGCACATTGTCGATGGGTTCCAGTGGAAAAATGGCCGGGCTCGACGACCGCGCGCGATGCATGGAGTCCAGAACTCTGCTGGCGGTCGTTTTCGAAGAGATGCGCCCGGCGGATGCCTTTTGGATTCCATGGCGAGATTGGCCGGGCGCGGACGGTCGCAGCGAAGCTCTGGCGATCAGCGGCAACTGGGCGACCGTCATGGGGAGACTTCCTTCGATGCGCGCAGCACGCGGAACGAAGTCGCGCGCACCATATACTCTTTCCTGTGCTGCTCCTTGTATGTGAGCCTCCAATCTCGCACCAGCGCCGCCTCGGCGTCGCGGAGCTTGTCGGCGATCTCGGCGTTGATGGTTTCGAGATGCCCGCTGGCTTCCTTGGCGATACCCTTCCACCGCTCGCGATCTTCGAGCAGGCCGGGCAATGCATTGTCGCCGCGCAGATCGATCACCTTGCCCGGTTTCTCGCGCGGCCACATCATCGCGATCAATGGACCGTCGCGTGAATAGTCGGGCTTTGGCTCGGTGTTCGTTTCGACGTTCGCCCAAAAGGCTTTCACCGCCTCGACGATACGTTTCTCCGACGCGGCGTGGCGCGGGATGTCGTACACATAGGTATCGAGCCGGCTATTGAGCACCATCGCGGCCACCGCGCCGAACTCCGCATTGTCGAGCATGACCTCGGTCGCGTTCTGGAGCGTGATCCAAAACGGGGGCGTCTCCTCGGTCCAGCTCCGCTCGAACTCGAACGGGTCAACGGTCTTGACCTGCAGGACGCCGCGCCGACCGTTGTCGTCAATATAATAATCGGGCGTTGCGCCGATGCGGGTGGCCGGGTCGCGGAGATATTCCGCCGCCTTCGTGATGATCCACGTCGGTCTCTTCTTGCCTGCCTGGTGAGCAGCGATCGGTTCGAGCAACTGGCCGCGCTCCAGAATAGCCTGGTCTGGCGGATCGAGTTCGAGGCCGCGCTTCTCATTCCACAGCGCCAACAGCGTACTGTATGGGTGCACCCCGAACAGCGCGCCGACGGCGCTCGCCGTCACATCGTTCTGGCGCAGCGCAAGCCATTGCTCACGCGTGATGATCGCGATCCGCTCGACGGGCATCTTCGCACCCGGCGTGGTTTCAGAAAAGAGGATGTGGTACCCAGGAACGTATGTGGCGTTTTCCCATCCGTCAACAGGAATTGTTCGCGATCGGGAATGGGTGCTGCGGGAAAATAAAAACGTCCCGCGACATGGTGTTCCACAGTAAAAAGGAATTGGCAACCAACGAGGGAGTCGCAACCTTGTCTCATCCTCCGTGGGAGTTCTGCTCACGGAAATTCCAATGGCGCCCGATGGTTAGTTCGATGAACCGGACGTTGAGCCGTTCAATACGCGATATTCGCCTAGTGCGAACGGCCTAACGCATCCCGATCTCGATTGTAGCTGCAAGAAGTTCCCGGGTACTCTGGTACCCTGCGCAATGTTGTCACGCGCCCGTCACTGAAACGCCACGTATTCCTGCGCGCGGCTTGAGGTGCTGGGTGCCGTACACGAACCCGATCGCGAACACGTCCTTCGTGCGGTCGGTGTCGAGCACGTGGCCCAGGCGGCGGGGCTCGACCGGCTGATCGCCGAACGCCAACAGCTCGGTACCGCCTGGCACGTGGCGCACGTGGCGGATCGTCGTCTCGAACGTCTTGCCGCCATCGTCGCTCACTTGGACCACATAGTCCTCTCGATCCATGACCGGCAGGCCTTCGAGGTCAACGCAGAGCGCAACAAAACCCCGTGGGAGCGGGGGGTCGTTGCGGCTCATCGTCTCGTCGTCGATGATGACGGCAAAGTGCGGCCGATCGGCGTAGGACTCGCACCGCGGCGCGCCGAGCTTAGTGAACGCGATACTTGGCATTGGACGCACGAAGGTCCCGGTGTGGGCCCGGTGGGTGATGGGGAGGAAAAACGCGGGGATCGAAGTGTTGGGATCGTCCGACAGTCCGATGAGATAATCAAGGTCGCACTCTAGTGCTCGGGCAACAGAGAGGATGACGCCGAGGGAGGGTCGATTACGCTTGCCGGCAAGTAGTTCGCTGATTCGACTGCGGCTAATATTTGAGCGGCGCGAAAGTTCGGACGCTGACATCCTAAAATGGCTGAGACGCTCGCTCACCCGTGCTGCGACGAGCGCTGGATCAAGGATCGATAGCATCGGGTTTTCGTTGCTGTGGGTGGCTTTTTTATCGTGTGAAATTTTCCACTCGTCTACCCGAAGCGTTCACGGAAGGCAAGATCGCATTTGGGATTAGCGACTGTGGACTGGCCGACATCGCGTTGACATATTTCCACGCAGTGTCATAGTCTGTTCGCATTACCGAACGTCTGGCCGCTCCTATGCCCTCTTATCCCACCGAGGTGGAAGTACGCCGTGCGCTGATCCAGCGGGTGAACGACTACGCCCGCGCGACCGGGCTGGCGATCACGACGATCTCGCGGATGGCGGTCAACGATTCCCGGTACCTGGGCAAGGTGCGCGCGGGCGGAAACTTCTCGATGCGCAACTACACCCGATTGATGGAATTTTTCGACACCAATATGCCCGCCAATGAGGAGCGCCCGCGGCGGCGCACGAACGGCAAACGGCGAGGTCGGTGATGACGATCGAGCACGAGGTCAAGCTCGCCCGCATGCGCGCGAAGTGCGGGGCGCAAATGATCGACACGCTGACCGAGTACGACTTCGCGAACGGCCGCCAGGCGACGATCGCGTGCGCTCTCGGGATGCTCGACGGGCTGCTGGATTGGATGGAGCAAGCGACCGGCTCGCGCGCGACGTATGAGGATATCCAGCGGCGCGCCGATGTGATCGCGAGCGAGGTGGCCAAGGTGACAGTTCTAAGATCGGGAGGCGGCGTAGGGCCACAAATCGGGTGAAATCCCACGCGCCTTTGCCCTCGGCGTCTCCCGAGACCTTTCAAACGAGGAGGAGGACAATGTCGATGGTTGGACATAACGCAATCGAAACCAAAGCCGCGCCGTTTCTCAAGCGTGTCGAGGATCACAACGAGCAGCTCGAGTCGCTCCGCGGCTCGTATATGGCCTCATGCAAAGCGGTGCGTGAGCAAATTAAATCTGTGTACACCGAGGCGAAGGAGGCGGGAGTTCGCCCGCGTCCGTTGAAAGGCGTGGTGAAGCACCGCCAGCTTGCCAGAAAACAGGAGAAGATCGCCGCCTCGATGGATGATGTCGATGACGCGGCGATTTACTCGGAGCTGATCGAGACGCTCGGCCCGCTCGGTGCGGCGGCAGCTCGGCGGCGTGGGTTCGGTGATCTCATTAAAGACACGATCGACGAGGGCGACCGCGTCACCAAGGGCGCCAAGCCCGATGGCGACGTGAACAAGGTGGGCCGCGGGCCCGTCGATCTCCGACCAGCCGGCTGATTCATGACGAAAGGCGCGATCGGTGTGGTATCGCGGCGGCGAGGTATGGGCATTAGACCCTGCAACCAAGACCGGGTTCGCCCGCGGATGCCCTGCTGATAAACCGATCCTGACCACGATCGCGCTCAAACTCGAGTTCGACGATTACGCCGACATCTTCGGCCGCGCGGTGACGTGGTTCTCGGGCATGCTTGCCGAGGGGTTGCCGGAATTAGTCATCATCGAAGGTCTCGTGCCGGCGCAAAACCATGCGAACGCGGTGATTGCGCATGGTCTGCACGCGATCTTTTCAGGGCTCGCGGTCGCATACAAAGTCCCGGTTGAGTTCGCCCCGGTCGCGGCCTGGCGGAAATATTTCTTGGGCGTCGGTCGCATCAGCGGAGAACGGGCGAAGGCGCAGGCGGTGGCGCTGTGTCAGCGACTGGGCTGGAGCGCGCCGGATCACAACGCCGCGGAAGCGGCCGGCATCTGGCTCTATGGGTGCAGCTTGGTCGCGCCGCAAATCACAAGAAGGCATGAGCCGTTATTTGCAGGGAGAGGAAAATGAACGAACACATCAGAACGACGCGTGTAGATTCAGACTTCAGCCGTCTCGACGAGCACATTGCTTCGCTGGTCAAAGGTATGTTGGCGCGTGGAGATAAGCAGAGCGATATAGCAGCGTGCTTTTTGATCAATGGGGGGCGGGTTTCTGAGATTAACACTGGGCAGCTTTATCCTAATGTAAAGGCTGCGCCGGTTGATGAACTGCCGCCTCCTGGTCCGTATCCATCACCCTATGAGCTATTCAAATCAAAAAACATGTATTGGCGCGCTCGCATAGCTCTCGAAATGGCTGAAGCAACAATCCAGGAAGCGCTGGTAGCTGTGCGCAAGGTAGAACAGCGATGAACAGGGATGATGCCGAGGAATTCACCCAGGGCCTTGCGCAGATTGTTGCCGGGTCATGGCGGCAGGTTGCGCTGGCAAAGAAGCTTGGTGTTCCGAAGGCGCTCGGACTCACTGTCGAGGAATGGGTAAATGGTCGCCTTGGCGGTTACATCCGGTACTCGATCGCCGAGCGGCGTGAAGCTGTCATGGAGCTTGCGACGCAGGGCGAAAGCAATCGGTCGATCGCTCAAATTGTCGGTATCGACGAGTCAACGGTTCGAGACGATCGTCGTGCGGGAAATCCCGCACGGGCCGGTCAAGAGGCTCAAGAAATAAGCGGCCATGACGACAAGGGCGCGGGAAATCCCGCACCAATTGACGCTGTCGCAGCGCTTGCGGCCGACGAAAAGATACGTGCTGCTGCGGCGGCGACCGAGCGCCAGGGCGATAAGGCACAGCGTCGCGCCGACCGTGAAGTGGCGCTCGGCGCAAAGCAGCTTGCACTGCCGCTCAAACGATATGGCGTCGTGTATGCCGATCCCCCTTGGAGCTTCAAGCCGTACAGCGTTGAGACCGGCATGGATCGTGCTGCCGACAATCACTATCCGACGATGGACACGGCTGCGATCCGGGCGCTGGAAGTTCCAGCCGCCGATGATGCGGTGCTTTTCCTATGGGCGACCTCACCGATGCTACTTGAAGCGTTGGAGGTTTTGCTTGCCTGGGGCTTTGTCTACAAATCCCATTTCGTTTGGGAAAAGGACAAGATCGGGACCGGTTATTGGAATCGAAACAAGCACGAACTGCTTTTGGTTGGCACACGCGGCTCAATACCTGCGCCTGCTCCAGGTGAGCAATATGAGTCGTTGATCAAAGCGCCGCGTGGCGCGCACAGCGCCAAGCCCTTCACCTTCCGCGAAATGATCGAGGAGATGTTCCCGACGCTGCCGCGCATCGAATTGTTTGCGCGCGAGCGGTTCGAAGGATGGGATGCATGGGGAAACGAAGCTGATGGCCGAGATCAAGCCGCGCAAGCTTCGCCCGCCGCCGAGCCTGCAGGTGTTGGTGGAGCGGTGGGGCGGCTTCGGATTCATTCCGACCAAGGAGCTTGACCGCTACGCCGCCGAGGTTGAGCGCTGGAAGAAGGATGTTCGCTACGGGGAGGCGGAGGAATGAGTTTCGTCACGACGGGATTGGCACCTGACATAGCCTGAAACCCTAGCTCACGGTGTGCCACCCGTCGTGACGATCCAGGAGAAGTCGATGTCGGAATTTGATCGTCGGAGAGCGATGTCTGAGCAATTAGCAGGTTACATGGGCGTTCATCGCGTGATCGATGCGCGCCGTCGCGAGGCTGAGCGCCGCCTGGGCGAGGCGGAAGCGGACTTGAACGCGCTGGCCAAGCTGGAGGCGTTCGCCAAGGAGCTGATCGACGAGTGCAAGCGGCAGATGGCTGCAATCGATGCGGAGGCACGTCGATGACGCGTCACGTGCTGCTGATCGATCACGGGACTAAGCTAATGGAGCTTGCGCCGGGATCGCTGGCGCATGCGGCGGCGCACGATCTCAAGGTGCGCGAGGACAAGCGCGAGATACGCGACGAGTTTGGTCGCGTGGTGGAGTGGCCGAAGGCCGAGGCGGGTGCGCGGTATGCGTTCCATCGCAAGCACGTGCGCAAGGCCACGAGCCCGGCCGATCTCCTGGCGCGGGCGATCCTGGAGCTTGGCCCGGGGCGGGCGAGCGCGAAGGCGAACACCAGGATCGTGTACGCCGACGTGGAGAAGCTCAAGGCGGCGCTGGAGATCGCGAGGGAGCGCTATGGCTGACCTGCACAATTTTCCACGTAGCACTGCGCAGGCGCCCTTGCCGGCGTTGATCGATCTGGAACAGGCGCTCCTGGGTGCGATCCTCATCAACAACGCGGCGCTCGGCTACACCTCAGGCATTCTCAAGCCCGAGCATTTCACCGAGCCGTTTCACGCCGAGATTTATCGCCGGTGTCTGACCGAGATCGCCGAGGGGCGCGTGGTCACGCCGCTGACGCTCAACGCATCGTTCCCGGACATGAGGGTGGGCGAGCTGACCGGCTCGCAGTACTTCGCGCGGCTGGCGGCCGAGGCCACGACGGTGATCAACGCGCACGACTATGCCGGGATGATCCGGGCGATCTCCGACATGCGCGAGTTCATCTTGATCGGTGACGACCTACGCAATGCGCGGGAGTTCCTGCATTCGCCGATCGAGGCGCTGGCGGCGGCCTGGGCGAAGCTCGATGTGTTGCGCGGCGGCGGTGAGGATTCGACGATCGAGAGCGCACTGGTCTCGGCGCTCGCGGATCACATGCTCGATGTGCGTGAGGGCACAGCGATTCCGACCGGGCTCTACGACTTGGATTCGACCATCGGCGGCGGCTACCGCACCAAGCGGCTGATTGTGTGCGGCGGTCGTCCTGGCATGGCGAAGACGGCGAAGATGTGCTCGCTGGCGCGGCGCATCGCCATGAACAATACCGGGGTCTCGATCTTCAGCCTGGAAACCGACCAGCACGAACTGATGGCGCGACTGGTGGCCGACGAGCTTGCGCGCACCGACTGGAACATTCCCTATCGCGACATCATTGCGGGTGATTTCAAAACTCAGGGCGAGCGCGACCGCGTGATGACCGGCGCGGCGCGCATCAAGGAATTGCCGATCCGATTGGATTGGTCGAGCGGTTTGTCGATGGCCGACATCGAGGCGCGGGCGCGGCTGCATCAACAGCGGTTCGCGCGCCAAGGTGTGAAGCTCGGGCTTGTGTGCATCGATCACCTCGGACTCGTGAAGGTCACCGATCGTTACCGTGGGCGCCGCGTAGACGAACTGGGCGAGGTCACGCTGGCGGCGAAGAACATCGCGAAGCGCTTGGATGTGGCGGTGCTCGCGCTCGTGCAGTTGTCGCGCGCCGTCGAAAACCGCGACGACAAAACTCCGATGCTGAGCGACCTCCGCGACTGTCTGCCGGGGAATGCGGCGGTGGTGAATGCTGACACCGGCATGCCCGTGCCGATCCATGACATCGTTGCGGGGAATCTCCGGTTCAACGTGTGGGCTCTTGATGAACAGATGACTCTCGTTCGTGCGCCAATCACGGCTGGGTGGCGAGTTGGTGAGCGGCCCATGCTTCGGCTTACGACGCGGCTCGGTCGTGTTCTGCGCTGTTCGGCTGGTCATCGCCTTCTTACGGGTGAGGGTTGGTGTGAGGCGAAGTTGTTGCGCCCGCGCATGCATGTGGCGTTGCCTCGTCGATTGGGAGCACCGACCTGGGTGACGGAAGTGAACGAGGATCGCGCGCTGCTCCTCGGTTGGTTGATCGGTGATGGGTATTTCGGTGGCAGCGCTCAATTGTCTGTAGCCACTCGCGATGAAGCAGATGTTGCTGCGGCGTTGGCGGCTTCTGCTTTCGAGATCAAGCCGAAGGTGAAGTCGGATCGAAATGCGTGGCGAGTGATCATGACGACAGGCCGCTTGTGCGGTGCTGGAAAGAATCCGTTGACGACGTGGTTGCGCTCCCTCGGCATTTGGGGTGCGACCGGGAGGAACAAATTTGTGCCCTCAGTGATGTGCGGGGGCAACGATGGAAGCGTAGCGGCATTTTTGCGTGGGCTTTTCCATGCTGATGGATCGCTATCGCGACCGGGATCGTCACCGATGGTTCGACTTTCGACAATCAGCGAACGGCTGGCGCGCGAGGTCCAGTTATTGCTGTTGCGGTTTGGTATCAATGCGCGGGTCTCTTCGGAATATCGGAAGCCCAATGGTTTTACGAGCAAAGCGGGGACGACGTGGACCGTGGCGATCATCGGCATCGAGCCTGTGCAATCGTTCATGGCATCGATCGGATTTCTAGGGGCCAAGCACGAGCGAGCGCTGGAGCGCATCCCGCGGACGGCAAAGCAAAATGAGGCCGGGCACCTGGATCGTTTGCCACCAGAGATCAGCCGCAAGGTGACCTACAAGCGTGTTGTTGCCGGGTGGAGTTCTCGCGATTTCGAGTGGGATGATGAGGATAAGTTACTGTCGCGTGCAACGCTGGCAAAGATGGCGCGGAAGCTTGGCGATGCTGAGTTGGCGACGATCGCCGCATCGGATGTTATTTGGGACGCGATCACGTCGATCGATGTTGTGGCTGACGAAGAATGTTTCGATCTGACAATTGGCGGCTTGGCGAACTTTGTTGTTGACGGCTTTCTCACGCACAACAGCGGCAACATCGAGGAGCACGCAGATTTCGTCGAGCTGCTGTACCGGCCCGCGTATTACCTCGAACGCAAAGTGCAGCGATCGGTTCCCGACAAGGATGAGATCGAGCAGCTCGATCGCCAGCGCTACGTGATGAAGCTGATCCTGGGCAAGAACCGCTTGGGCCCGGCGAAGACGATCGACCTGTTCTGCAATCCCAGTCTCTCGGCGATCGACAATGCAGCGAGGTATTGAGCATGAAGGACGATCTGTGCGCAGTCGGCCAATCGTTGTTCAACGTCGCTGCCTAAAGGATTGGCGTCATGGCCGAAACTCTTCCACGTCCACCGATCTCGGCTGATGTTGATCTCCGTGACTTCGACTACATGCCGCTTGATGTAACATTGCTGTTCAACAGCGTGACCTGGGCCATGGCGGATGGGTGGGCGGCCAAGGCTGCGATCAACCTTTGGGCTCACGCGTGGCATCAGGTTCCGGCCGGGAGCTTGCCGGATGATATGCTTGTGCATTGCTCATTCGCTGCTGTGCCAAATTTCGAGTCTGTGCGCGATGTTGCACTGCGAGGTTTCGTAAAGTGCAGCGACGGAAAGCTATATCATCCGGTCATCTGCGAGCGTGCAAAGGTCGCATGGGAAACCAAGATCAAACGACGCAATGCCGGTAAGGCACGGTGGAAAAAGCAAATTCTGCCTGAAGCAAAGCTCAAGCATAGCTCCACCAAAGCTCATGCAAAGCAGGAGCATAACTTGAGCGATGCAGGAGCATCGGTGGGAGCGATGCATATGCAAGGAGAGAGTCTAATCTTAGAGTCGAATCAATCCAAGACAGAGTCTAGAAGCCGCGAGGCAAATGGCTACGATCAGTCTGCCGACCAACCGTTCGACGTGTCACAAATCGACCTGAACGAACTTCACGGGAAACTGCTCAAGGCCGCAACTAAACCCGGCGACCGGGAAGCTTACGTGCTCGACCGTCCTGGCATTCTCTCGTGCGAGCCGATTCTGCGGCTGATGAGCGAAGGCTGCGATCTCGATCACGACATCCTTCCCGCCATTCGCCAAATCATCCGCAACTTGAAAAATGAACTTCGCACCTGGGATGCGCCGTTCATTCGCCAGGAGAGCATCGCCAACCGCAACAAGCGTGCGCGCCATCCGCAATCCAACGGCCTCGTCGGTGAGCCGCCTGCGAGCGGTTTCGATCTCGCCATGCAACGGCAAATGCTTGCGATGTGGCTACGCCTCGGTGATACGCAGGAGAAACGCTTCCACGCGGTTCGCTGCAACGAAAGCTGCTGGCTGCAGACACTCGGCCCGATGCCTGGCAAGCCCGGGTGCTTGATCGGCCGTGACTTGCTTCTGGCGGCCGGAATAACTCCAGCGGAGGATGTGCACTGATGGCGCGCAGCTCGCACGACCGTTTGCATTTCTACCGCAAGACCGACCTGCCGGCGCACGCGCACGTCGCCGCCGTGGACATCGACGATCCCTATGCGCAAGCCGGCCGCCAACGCGAAGACGGATCGATCGATGTCGAAGCGCGGCTCGAACATTTTCGCCATCGCGATGGATCAACCGCGCGCGGCGCACCGGGCTGGACACCACCACCGACGCCACGCATCACCGTGATCCAATCGCTGAAGAACGATCCGCTCGGCCACATGCGCGCGCGGCGACAAATCGACAAAGCCCAATACCTCGCTGGTCGTGACTACCAAACGCTGTACGGCCTCGCGTATCTCGGCGCAATCGGCACCATCGATCCCGGGCGCGCACACTCGGCGATCACTGCCGGCCGCTCGGGCATCAGCGACGAACAGCGACGCGCGGCCACGATTCTGCGCGGCGTCGACCAGACGGTGATCAAGCTGCTCGGCGTCAATGCGCTCGACCTCGCGCGCGACGTGCTCACCGAAGGCCTGTCGATCGATCGCGCCGTGCGGCAACGATCGGAGAAGATCGCGCGCAGCGAAGTCGAGCACTGGGGCTGGCTATTTCGCCGCGCGCTCGATGTGCTGGCGTTCAAGCTCGGCTATGCGTCGTCGCCGCACAAACGAAAATTCCAACCGCGCAAACGGAGGAAGCGATGGCCAAGAAAACCGACGACGTGAAAACCTGCAAGCTGTGCGGCACGCCAATCCTCGATGGCTCGGAGTTCGCGCTCGTGCTGTACTTCGGCAGCGACGAAGATCGCCGCGAGTTCACCAGGATCGTCTACGCCGCCGTGCCCAACGTCCATGCGCAGATGCTCGATCACGGACGCCTGCTGGAATTCGACCATGAGCACTGATCCGCGCGATCTCGCCTTGGCGCATGCGATGTGGGACAGCGTCAATTCGATCCGCATGGAACGGCCCGATGACATCCACTTCCACGTTCAGCGCGCGCACGACGTGCGCCACTTTCTGCGCATGCGCGGCTTCGATGTCGAGCGCATCACGCTCGCGCCGCGTGGGGAATCGCCACATCGAGATTCCGCTTGACATGCCTCGGCATCCGACCCCATTTTTCGCCAGCGTTGAAAACTGCGTCTGCAGTTCCAAAATTCTTTCCCCAAAAACCGGTGCCGAAATGCTGAGAGCCGCGCAAACGCTGCTGCGCATCGCTGCTGCGCTGATTCTCATCGGCCTCGGCTTGCCCGTCGTCGCCGTGCTCGCGATCGCCATCTCCACGATCTTCGCCGGCCTTGGTCTTGGCATCGGCGCAGTGATCGCCCTGGTGCTCCTGCTCGCCGGCATCCTCGCCATCGCCAACGCGCTCGATCGCAACTCGCTCGCCGAGCTGACGCGCACCATGCGCCGCGGCAGACCCGATCTGCGCACCGTGCCGAAAGACCCCGCCGCATGACCGAGCCGCCGACGGTGATTCGCCATACCCGCGCCCTCGACGAACTCTTGTGGCGAATTTACGTCTACCTGGTCGATCCGCAGCCGATCATCACGCCCAAACCGCCTCGCGACAAGCCGCTTCAACCGCTCAAGGAGAACTGACAATGGCCAGCGAATTCACCACCGAACAACTCCTGCCCTTCACCTTCGAGGTCGTCGATGGCCGCGGCCGACGCGTGCCGATCGACGGTTCGCCAACGCTCGCGGTGAGCGATGAAACCGTCTGCACCGCTTCGATCGCACCCGCTGGCGATGACTCGTGGAACGGGGAACTCACCTCGGTCGCCGAAGGCTCGGCGCGCATGACCATCACCGCCGACGCCGACCTCGGCGCAGGCGTGCAGGAAATCCTCGCAACGCTCGACGTAACCGTGACCCTCGATCCTCGCACACAACAGCGGATGGCAAACGTGGTGGCAGGCGCTCCCTCAGACAAACCTGCATAGGCGCGCCACCTCAACCATCCAAATGTAAATAAAATTTACATCCTCAACTGCTGCGCTTCGCCCCGGAGTTCCTTGCTCGATCAAAACAGGCCCCCACACAAATGGCCCAGTTCATGTTCGTGCACACCAAGACAACCCCGGTGATCGCACCCGTGCGCATCGTCGCCCCGCGCCTGGCCATCGCCTGCGCCTGGCCCACGCGCAAACCCTGGACGCCGTTCCCCTACTACCACCCCATCGCCCGCGGCTTGCCACCCCACCCTCAAACCCTGCGCTGGGACGAGCGCCACAAGGCTGGCCTCGCTTAGCCGCTGGTGCCTGGATGGGATAGGAACTGGAACTTAAAATAGGATTTGGGTCCTTTCTGGAGGGGGATAGGGAACGGGCACTGCCCGAC